>Ga0213919_1000016_pt1 | contig 216876 bp, 215 predicted proteins | sample McNCre317MG_FD_161056 | JGI IMG/M metagenome (GOLD analysis project Ga0213919, IMG submission 161056) | Freshwater microbial communities from McNutts Creek, Athens, Georgia, United States - 3-17 MG | ecosystem: Environmental > Aquatic > Freshwater > Creek | place: USA: Georgia | collected...
TTTTTTTTTTTGCATAGGAAAGAGGAGACGGGGCTAAAACCCCGTCTCTCTTGTTTTTATAAACCTGGGTCTATTTGGAGTTTGAGAATATCCTCATAGACTAAGCGATCGTTCATGTTGCCGATTGCCATCCATTCTTCTTTCAGGTAATCCTGATACATCTGTTCCGCGTCACTTAACCCATCGATGTACGATTTCACAGAACCCAACTCCTGACCTCCTTCAATATAACCTCGGTCAAGTTTGATCAAGAGCTCATTGTAGATGAAGCTCTTGACCGCTAACTCACACAACTTGGCAAAAGCATGCGCATTTCGGATATTGATGTTAGTGAGACGCTCTTCGTGCGTAACGACACAGCGGGCTTGAACGACGCTCGCTGTGATGAGGTGGTTTCGGATCATGATGGTGTAAGGACCCACCACGATGCCTTCCGCGTTTGATACGATCGGGATGTTGCTTCTCGAGTCCATCGCGCGATGCGCTGCGCTCGTGACGTCGTTGATGGCAGCTGGCGTCGACGGGCTGGTGCCGGGCATATAGCTATTGCAAACGCTGTTATACGCCATGTAGTTGACAGACAAAACCGAGAGGATCGTTCTGAAGTTGATTCGCTGAGGCGGAATCTCAAAGATGTAGTTATACTTATCAAGCATCTTTGGAGTTAGATCCTTCAGATCGACAATGATCGTCTCACCCCCGCAGATGTTCGTATCGACGATCACCCTGGCGTTAATGGTTTTGCGCCGGATCTGTTCATCGAGACTGATCGGTGCTGCATGAGGATTATAGGTGCCGTGGTAGGCAAGCCTCAGGACCTCATAGGGGATCCTGAACTTAATTTCATCGATCGCTTTTGAAATGATATCCATGGTTTGAAATACCTCTAAAGGTCGGGTTGTACATGACGCGTGAAGAAATTCACTTCGTCAAAGAGTTCGATGGGGAGCCGCTGCTTAAAAACGTTGTCCGATCTAAAGCGTTTGAGTTCGATCTTAAGTTGACCGATCGCTGCTTGGTTAAAATGGCGACCTCGCTCACCCGCCACATCCCATAAAAACATCATGGTTTTGATTCGAGCGATATAAAGCGCCCACCAGACTTGAACCGTTTCAGCGATATCAGGCATCCTAAAAGGCTTGTCGCTAAAAATACGTGGAATCTGATTTAGGATCACCCCGTACTCTGTCTGTGCGTTAGAGATGCGTTTAAGCACCTCTGTGAGGACTTTATCCAAGTTGAGCGTATAATCGCTCACTTGGAAAGGATGGCGTTTAACACTATCACCCATAGGCGCGCCATAATACAAATTCATCAAACGATTCACCAGCACGATGTCGGTCTGACTCTTCAACATATTTGGGATGACATAACGTGCCACAAACTGACCAACGCTTGCGATGGGATGACTGGGGTTTAACAATGCTCGATTCTTTTGATCAAAATAAAAAGCACGATACTGCACCATCAGTTTCGGAATATCGATCTCAATGAAAGCATAACCGTGCTCTGTGTTGTGAGGATGTCCGCTTGGAAGCATGTATTTCATGTTGGATACCGGATGGTCAAGCACCCGCACCGCTTCCACATTCCGCCAGTCTTTCACGATCTCACGCGGATCACTGTCGTCCGTGATCCCAAAGATGATCTCTTTGGATCCATGGTAGAACACCCCATCAAACCATTTGCCGCGACTCACCGAGGATGTGAGTTCAAAAAGTGTCGCTACCTGTAGGGCTCTGAGTGAAGCGACATCGTAATATTGTTCAAGTGGATACCCGAGTGGTACACTAACAGTGTTGATGAGTCTGACAAGGAGATGGTCATTCTTCACAGAGAATGCACCATCTCGGTAGTAATCAATAACACGGGTGACATCCTCGACAGTTCGCGCTTCAACGTTATTAAAGCCCGCTGGTACGATGTAACTTCCGTATGCCTTAGTTTGGTTAAATAGACCGTACATAGATCGAAGCCCTTTAAAAGTCACTAGATCTGGTCAAGATAAAAGTAAGGTAAAAAAAGTTTCTCAAATATACATATAAGTTGGAACCTAATTACCTTGCGTTTATAGACGCATGGGACGTAACGTTCTATGTGCGTAAATATGGCAATCATCCTGTTTCTAAAAAAAGATTGGCCATGTACATATTACTTGACACCTGATGTTATAAGTGTCGCTAGCGATCCTTGAGCCATAGTTCCGTGGTTTAAGATAAACGATAATGAGGTTGTGCACAAACCTCAAACTTTTTAAATGGAGTAACATATGGCCACCAACTTCATCAACCCGAATGCCAACCAAACCGCCGAAGGTGCTGAAAAGCAACCCGCTCAGCGCACCTGGTCTTTCCACAGCTCCAACCTCCTAGGTTCGCCCGTGGCAGCCGGCGTGGGTGGTGAGTATCTCCAGAAGTTCCGCCAGACGCTGGCTGAGATCTATAAAGAGATCGTCCCTGGCGTTGAAGTTCAGATGCTGACCCTGAACCGGCAGAACACCCCGGCACTGCGTTTCTCCGCGATCATCATCGCGTGCCGTATCCCCGAAGTCAGTGTGAACCACGTCGCGTTTCATACGCTGATTCTGGAGGCTACCGGTGAGCGCCTCCAGCCGGTGATGCGTAACATCGATAACCAGCAAGTCCGGGTAAACCTGGTGACGCCCGACGCGTTCGACGAGGTCCTGCGTAAGATCGCCTACGACGCAGTCTCTGAAACGTACCCTGGCGCACCGGTGGTTGTGGCTGAAGGTATGGTGGTTCCGGCTTCCATCGTCCCGAGCAACAAAGATACGATCGAGAACATCGCCCGTAACGCCGCGATGGCGTGCTTCTCGGAGCTCTCGGTACAGACCAACAACTTTGGTCAACTGAACCTGGCTTACATGGAAAAAGATGTTCGATTCACCATCGACGTCTCTTTCGGTAACCATCAGGTGACCGATTTCACCGGTATGCCCCAGCGTGCTTCGGTGCTGATTGGCTTTAACAGCCAAAAGAAGATCGCGGGTCAACAAGGCTGGGGTGTCGAAACGATCAACATCCCGGATTCGGTGTCGCGTATTTGCGAACTGGGCGGTTTCCTTAACCCGATCTGGGCACCGGTGGCTCAACAGAACGCCTATGGCCTGGGTTACGGTAACTACATGCAGCCGCAGCAAATCCAACCCACGCAAAAGTTCGCGGCGGAGTTCGTGATTACCAGCGTGCGCAGCGACCATGCAACGAGCCCGGCTGCCGTTCTGCTGGCGCTCTCGTCATTCCTCTCCATCGTTGACAACGACACTTGGATCCAAGGTTTCTTGCCGCGTGGTGGCCAGCGTGATCGCAACCAGATCGATATCACGGATATCGGTGCCCTCAACATCACGGCCAATTTGGCTAACGAAAAGGACCAAGGTGATTTCGGTACGCCGATCGACACGGCTCCGATGCGCAGTGACCTGCGTGAAGCCAACAAGTATCTGGTCTCGCTGTTCCAGCCGGGTGTAGTGGTGTCGATGGACTGCCCGGAAGTGGGTCCGTCTTCGTGGTACATGACGCCCTTCGCGCTGGCTTCGATGGGGATCGGTGACAATGCTGACCGTATCTACAACGCCGCGATGGAGCTGACCAACGGTAACTTCGGTAAATACTTCGATCGTAAGACCCGGATGTTCAGCAACAGCCAACGTGTTCCGCTGGGTTATTACACCGTCGGTGATAAGCAGTTCGATATCCGCAGTATCGATTACGTGGCCATCTGCAATCAGTTCCGCAATAACCCGCAGATGATCCATGAGTACAGCAACACCTTCGTGCCGCGTCAAGGTGTCTCCCCGGCGCGTAACCTCGCGATCCGTGAAGGCATCATTATGCAGGCTCTCAACGAGCAGGCAGTCATCACCGGCTATGCTTCTCGTGTGACCTTCAGTCGTGAATTTGTTGAAGCGCTCTCGATGGCCATGTCAGATTGCAAGCTTCCCGTGACCGTCAACACCCCGCTCAATGCAGACCAACTGCGCTCGGGCGTGGCTGCGCCTGACTTCATCAGTGGTTCTCTGGCCCGTGGCACCCATACCTTCAACAGCGGTTATGGTGGTCAGCGTGTTCAGACCAACTACACGGGCAATGCGTTCCGTCGTTAATCGCAAGCGGTAAGCCTTAAACTAGGTGGAGGGGTCAAACCCTCCACCTATTCTTTTTTCTTTTGAAGGTATTTAAAGTGGATATAAAGGAACTTGAAAAGCTCGTCAAAAGGATCACAAAGCCCGCCTGGATCCAAGAGACATTTAAAACCACCGACCAAGACGGTAAACTCACCGTTTATTTAAAAAGCCCAGAACATATCCCTAAAAGCACCACAGTTAAGAATCTGTTTTCCTCATTCAGGAAAACAGAAGATCCTTTTCCGAGGATCGCGTGCTTTTGTATCACCGCCATGGTTGAGGAAAAAAAGCAAACGGTCTTTATTAGCTACTTTAGAGTCGCGCTAGGGACAGGTACCGCGACCTATCAGTTGCGTTCAATCTGGGTAGCGGAACCCAATCACCGCTTTATTAATTTGACGCACTTTAAAGACGGTGATGTGATCATCACTGTGGCAACATTGTCGAGTCAGTCGCCGCTCGGTTACATTCAGGCTAAGCTTGATCAGGAGGGCGCCTACACGGATTCCTTATACACCCCTGAGTCCATGGTCAGCTCTGAAAAAGAATCGCTCCTAGAGGCTGCTAAACCACTTAGTTTCGGTGAATCTTTACTCGCCCTAGAAGAGTACACCCTGGAAGAGCTTGAAATCCTAGAAGCCCGCATCCAATGTCTTCGGAAAAAGAAAGAAGTGCAGAATTTGGCCAACGAGCTCCTGAATGCACTTAACAAAATCGACAACGAACCACTTAAGTACATCGCCAAGATGATCCCTGAGGGGTTGAAGATGGTCGACATCGGTGAAGCACCTTCTGTAATCGATACACAACTTAACGCTATTCGGCGGCTTATTGCCACTTTCAAAGAGCTATTTTAAACGTTGATGCGTTAAGAGAGGGGTTTGGCCCCTCTCTTAACGGTTAGTATCTACACTTAGAACAGACTGTCAGAGCCGCCTTGATAACCACTGCCTCCACGCGGAATTTTACGAAGCGGGCGATAGTTCTCTATATGGAGGTTACTCGGGATCGGCATCTTAGAGGGCGGGAAGGGCAAGAAGAAAGAGCGCGCTGATCCTTCAACCGGTGTCGGGAAGCGGTGCTTATCGAGTACGACATGAAGGTAATCACCATTCTCTGTCTCGACCTTGTGGATGAGTAGGCCGATGTCGTAGATCCGATCAAGACCTTTGGTCTTCTCGAAGTAGCCACCCCCTTTAATGGTATTGAGGAATTGCTCATGCGGCACCCCTTGCAAGAGCCGTTTAGCATCGGTCGAGAGTTGATGCGGAGTGATGAAAAGAATGTTATTGGCTGCTGAGAACGCCCGGATGCGTGAAAGCATATCCATGACATCGTCACCCATGCTACCCTGGTTGCAGCCCGTAGTCGGAAGCTTCGAGAGATAATCCACCTCCAAGACTTCGATTGAATAACCCATCGATTCAAGCTCAACCACGCGGTTGATCAATGATTGATAGGTCCAACTGGTGGGATTCACCTCATCCATCAGGATGTGGTAGCCATTGACCTGTAGGCACTGCTTAACATAGGAGATCATTTCGTCGACCGTTACTTTCTTAACGTCGACGAAAATACCCGTTTCCTGGTATTTAAAGAGCTGATACAAAAACTGTGCGTTATTACGGAGCGGATCTTCGAAGGTCACCCGGTAGAGCAGCGGCTTTTTCTTCGGATCTTTGGTTTTGGGTTTGTTGAAAAGTGCGATGTGGGCAAACAGGGACAAAGCGAAGCCGGTCTTGTAGTTGTGTTGAAGTGCGCCAATGACCACGGTGTCACCTGGACGAGGACCCCCCTGAAGCGCTTGGTTGAGTTCTTTCCAACCCGTCGTAAACGCCAAGCCTTCTGAGTTCGACGCTGCCACCGTGTTGAAGATTTCTCGCATGGAGGTGTCGTCACCGATATCGAGACTGCTGGTGATAGCGGGGTCTTTGGCTACGGCTTTACTTGAAGTCACTTCGAGCTCCAGGATAATGTTACGAATGTACTCACCCATGTCAGAAATGGTGTGGCGTTTAAAGTTGATGTCGGCGTGTGCCCGCGCAACGATCTCGGCTAAGCGCAGCTCTCTAAAGTAGTTGAGAAGCGTTTTTCGAAGCGTGGTGATGGTGCGTTTAAGGGTGGGTGGATTCAGTTCACCTTCGAGACCTTGAGAGATCGCTGTGTAGAGATTGAGATCTCCGTTAGTGATAATCCGAATCTGTTGAAGCAGCTCGAGTAGATCGTACTCGTGACCGATTCGGTTATTACCCATCTCGAGCGCAAGCTTACGAAGCTCAAGCGATGTGTCACGACGGGTCGGGATACCGATCACTTTGTCGTTGATCTTGACTTTCTCAAGAATAGTTTTCACGAGACCGGAGCTATTCTCGGTCGCGTTTTCAAGTTGCGACTCACGGAACAAAAGCGTGATGCATTTAGAGAGTAGGAGATTGACTTCCATGGTTTAATGAGTCCGTTTGGCTGTTATTCAAGTTATACGTGGGTCAGGATCGTGGTCTAAAAGATTTAGAGTCATACGAATTTTAAATTCCTTCTCGTTAGGCATCGGTCATAAATCTCTTCTCTTTAGTAAAGGATATCGAGACATGTACTTCGAAACCACTGCGGATACTTCCGTACTCAATTACACACATCCGAGTTATTTTGTGATACCCGGTTGGATCTTTGACGCTTTTACGCGTCGCTTCAGTCTTTCTGAGATCCACGAATATGGGAAGCTGCGTCAAGTAGCCTCCATTCAAGATGTCGCACAACTCGAGATCTATGTGACCGCCCTCTTTAATAAAGGCGGTCTGGGAGATATAGATTGCTATGAATTGTCTTCTTTGATCTTTGGGTCTCATTCACGCATCGATAACGTGGATCTGCCTAAGGTGACTGAGGAAGAACGCATCGAAATCCAGTCAACACTTAAACTGCTTCTTAAATCTGAGGCAGCGCGTCACGAAGCCCTTAACAGGCTTCGTAATGTGGAGCGAGGTGAAGAAGGTTGTCTTATCGCCAGCTTAGGTTTTCCTCAATCCAGTGAGAGTGCTGATCAAGTCCCTTACCGTATCATTACGCGTGAGGATTGCTTGTATATCATTGTGGAGGAAGGCTTTCTCTCGCATTTTGAGGGTAAAGCCGCGCGGCTTGCCTTCCTTACCCAGGTCTTGAAAGCGGCTTATGCGATTTACCCGCTGGAAGTAGTGAATCGCAGTGTGTGGTACTCCCACTATGTTCAAGCGCTTCGGCCTTGAAACTCGTTTTAAACTTTGCAAAGTTCAACACAAGAGGTAATTCCCTATGAGTATCAAATCCAACTCCCTTCGGGGCGGCCAAGTTCATTCGAGCTCCCAAGATGCTCGTTTCCTGGGTGAACTGAACGCCGCACTGCTTGACAGCGCTCCGGTTCCGGGCAACATCAGCCGTCGCCTCTTCGCTACCGAAGCGATCAGCGAAACCGACATGATCCAGATCGACAGCGCCGCTTCGAACCTGGAAGCCACCCTGCGCTCTGTTTCTGGCAAGCTCAACCTGAATATCGCCGGCAATTCCATCTGGGTGGCCGAACAAGCTGCTGTTCAAGGTGGTCTTCTGGCCAGCGATCCGGCCGCTTTTGCTGGCCGTTCTTCCGACTTCCCGCAGCACAGCACCGCTGACAAGTTCGTGATCGGTGCTTCCGGTGATCCCGGCTATGTGGGCAAGCGCTCCACCGTCTTCGCAACCGAAGCGTTTGACAACCGTGAAACGCGTAACGCCGTACTGTACACGATGGCGTACAACTACTCGGTGGCGCGTCAAGATGAATTCGGCGAAACCGTGTGGCCGACCCTGACTCTGCCGGCTGACCAAGTGGGTTTTGGCATCGTCGTGAACCGTCTGACCATCCATCGTGGTGTGACCCATACCGTGGACGGTAAGATCGTTGACTTCAACAAGAAGGATCTGATGCGCGCTGAAGCGGATCACACCATCCTGCTGAAAGACAAAACCCGCATCTACCCGGTGGTGCGTCCGGCAGCGATCAATAAGTTCGTTGATGCGGCCCTGATCGCCCCTTACGCCTACGACAACGAAGGCGTTGTGATCAACACCGCTCCGTACCGTGTAGGTGAAGAAATCGGCATCGTCGGTATCTCCCAGACCGACGCTCAGCTTGATGCTGGCTCGGCCAACCAGACCGACACCGTGGATCCGGCCATCTCGCTGGAAAACCTCTACGTCAAGATCGGTAATGATATCATCACCTTCCCGGTCTACAGCCAGCCGACGGCAAACTTCACCTACGCACCCCAGGGTCTGGACAAGCTGCGTGTGCTGAACTTCCGCAGCAAGGCCGTCTCGATCTCCAACAAGACCAAGCAGTTCAACGGCGCCGCACTGGTGGCTCTGGCTGACGTTGTGACCAACAACTACACCGTTGTGGTTGAACTGGTTGCTACCGGCGAAGCCAACACCGAGTTCGGTTCGGTCGTGGTCTATGGTAACAAGGTTGCCATCGTCAAGGTGCAGGATGCTGACGGCAAGCTCATCGCTGACAGCAACCCCGTGGTCCAAGATGTGCGTGCCGCTTTCTCTGGCGCTCAGATCATCGGCTATGACCTGCGTGCTTACAAGACCAACATCAACATGCGTGAGCGTGGTGATTTCATCGATCGCACCCACTTCACCCAGCTGTATGAAGTGCCCCTGCTCTCCCCGATCACGGCTCAGCGTCCGCAGAACACCGACGGCCAACTGGACGCTGGAGACTTCGAAGCCCTGGTTACCGCCACCCGTTTCCGTCTGAAGAACGATGCCGTTACCGCAATCTTCGAATGCTCCAAGCGTCTGCAAGAGCATATCGAAGGGGGTTCGGCAGGTGAAGAAATTCCGGCAGCCATCGGTGCCGCACGTTACCATGTTCGCCCGACCTTCTACGCACCGGCGCCGTACGACGTCACCGCCATCGTTCAGAGCCTGAACAGCTCCGATCTGGCCTCCGATCTTCAGTCCGCTATCGTGAACATCGTGCGTGACCTGGCTTTCCGCATGTACGTACATTCGGAATATCAGGCTGCTGCTTCCGCACTGGGTCAAGTCGGTAACCCGACGGTGACGATCGCAACCGATCCGATCCTGCATCGTTACCTGATGATCAATGGCGATCTGCGCACCCTGACCGAAAAGTTCAGTGTTCGCATCGTCTCGACCCTGGACCGCCGTTTCACCGGCAAGATGTTCATCACCTTCGGTGTGTTCGACGAGAACCGTAACCAAGCGCCGAACCTGCTCAACTGGGGCAACCTGGTGTATGCGCCGGAAGTCGTGATGACCGCCTCGGTGCCACGTGGTGAATCGCTGTCGCGCGAAACCATCGTGCAGCCGCGCTACAAGTTCGTCAACCATCTGCCGATCGCCGCCATGCTCTCGTTCGTGAACGTGCCGGATCTGTTCGCTGACGGTCAAGCGTTCATCACCACCGTTAAGCCGTAACCAAGTAACACCGCCACACGACGTGTCAAACCACACCACCCAGTCCGTAAAGGCTGGGTGGTGTTTTAATCACTTCTTAAGATCGAATGACACGGCCCCTTAGGTAGGAGAAAGAAAATGCCCAGTGTTAGTACCACGCTTCCCGATATTGAACAATCGGTTGCTCGACCCATTATCTTCACTGTCGTCAACCAAATCTTTGATATCACGGGTCTTTCTAAAGACACCGAAGTGATTTATGCGGGTGTCAGAAACGTGGTGCGTGCACCTGGCACCACGATCGATGACGAAGGTGATAAGGATGCTAAATTTCAGGCAAGCAGGATGACCTTTGTCGAGGTGGATGAAACGTATAATCCCGCAGCGATGCAGGAGATCCATACGCATTCTTTCGAACACATCCCTGTTTTTGAAGATAACGCACTTTGTTTTTCACTACGTCCCATTTACACCCCGTCTGATGTTGAGATTAAAATTCGGTATCGCTCAAACAGCGAGACCGAAGTGAAGCGTTGGCAAGCCGAGATGTTTCTTAAGAGCAGTCGTGGCCAAGACGTTAATCTTCACACGGTCGAATATAGCTACCCAATCCCATATGGCTTTTTAATGCTGGTTGAGGATGTGTGGAAACTACGCGAAGCGGTATCGCCTTATGGGCAAAGCTTTAAAGAGTACATGCTCACGCACAGTACGGATCGCCTGACGGTGCTTTCTAATCAAGCGGGTGAGTATGGACACCTTGTGGTCAAAGAGAAACAAACCCGGATTCAGGGGTTCTTTGATTTTGTTGCTGTACCTGAAAAACCTTCGCGGGACGAAGAGACCGGAACATGGGAAATCAACTTCGTCTATAGGTTTAACTACCAGCGCCCCGATGCGGTATTTATACATTACCCGATCAGTGTGCATAACCAACTTATCCCCGAGCGGTATGTGGAACACATCGGAAGTGAGCCAGATCCGTTCTTTCAAAATCCGACCTATTCAAAGAGCTATGCGGCTTTAAATTATTTTGAAGCTGACACGATCGCGATGCAGGTGCGTGCTCCACATCCAATCATCAAGATCCCAAGCTATGATGATTTTAAGTTTGGTAACACCGCCCCTGGTACGGCCAGTGTGATTTCGGCACTGTGTTTTATCGAGGAGGATAAAAAGACACTCCTCGATTTAAACTATCTGGATGAGTTTATCATTGATTCGGATATCATGACCTTTCTTAAAGGTGAATATCCCTACATGACAAAGCTCTATCATTCAGTTTTTCACATCGCGCTTTACTGCGGTGAATACCCAATGGTCGATACCAGTATTGAAGTCACGCCCGACCTGGTTGTGAAAGCAACGCGTGAACTTGACCCACGCAAGGTCTATCACTTGCGGATTTCGATGATGGTCGAAATCCAGATGTTGGTGAAAAGTGCACTGGATCGTTTGGCACTCTACCCTAGGGCGTTTACGAAGGTCATTTCAGCCATCAATGACCTTTTAAGAATCAATCCTGATTTTAATCACCTGGCCAATAAAAACCATATTGAGCCGTGGGAATTGACGAGCGTTTATAGAATCCTCACAGGAGGGCTTAGAACGAACGCTATGGGACTTTCGACCTCTTTGGTAAGCTATGAGGTAGATAGCTTAAATAAATGGCCACACGGGCTTAAAAACGATTTTCTCTCCGATATCGATCAACGCACGGTCAGAGAGTATCTGAGGCAAAAACGACGAGGTCAATTGACGGTGATGTTTGCAGGGATCATTGTGCATAAACTTCCATTGAGTAAAGTGGCATAAGTTGACGAGGAGGGCACTAAGCCCTCCTCGTCAGTCACGACCCTTTTAAAGAGTCTTTTAACACCTGCTCAGCATTTTCTACCGCCTTCACTTTTCTCTCATGGACCGTGTCAGTTATTTCACGAAGCATCTTTGTCATATAACACGGCAGATTCAAGAATTCCGTCAGGTTCAACCCCCAGATCTCCTTGTAATTCTTCTCAGCGTAGTTAATCAAAGAATCATACAGCATTCCACCCTCAGTAAAGTTCTCCGAAGGATGCATCGCTACGCTCGCTAGCGGTCTAGCATCAGAAGGCTCACGTGGACTCAGGTGGTCGTATATCCCATAGCGTGTTTCATATTGATCGTACATGACGATCTTACTATCCACGCGGTTAAGGGCAGGTAGATTTTCAAGGGCATGCTCAATCAGATCTCTCGGATCTCGATCTAACCCAAAGGTCAGATCGAGAATAGAGCGCTTTACCGATTGTCGGCTCGTCCAAGACGCTGAGCGACTAGGGCGAAAAAAACCTGAAGGATATCGATAGGAATAATCGAAGCGTGCCTCGGGTACTCATCCGAGGGCGCTTGAGGTTTTCCACACACCGGGCAATCAAAGGACGGCACACCGATAACAGCGAGTGTCGATTCATTAATGTACTTGATCGTCTCATCCGTAAAGGCTTCACGAATAGAGTCGGTCGCTGAGAGAACGCTTAGGACGTTCTCAATGGTTTCTCGGTCAGTGATGAGTTTGATTGAAGCCTCATCACCGCCTTCTTCGTTAAACTGACCGTATTCAATTGAATCCACCCAGTGAATGTATTGCCGAAGACTGGTGGCTTTACTGACACGGTTGATTTCGTTGTTACGATCTTCAACCGAGGCGTTCATTTCAAGCGCAGCGCTGATACTCTCAACGATGCCTCCGATCCAGCGGTGGCCTTGTTCGATGTACTCGGTTATCGTTGGCGTTTTGAGTGTAAACGCCAACTCATGTTTAGTGCCCTTATTGACCGTGATGCGTCTTTTCTGTGAAAGCTTGAGCTCGTCTTTGTAACGCTTGATCGAATCAAGACTTTTTGAATTGGCAGACATACCCGTCATGTGGGTCTTTTGCCAATCGGTCAGTGCGGATTCATCGACCCATTGAAGCTTGGTGATGTTGAGGGTTTCTTCAACCACATGGGTGCACTTAGTCGGGTCAACTACGCAGCCGGTCGAGTAATGAAAACCGCTTGGGTAGTTGGCAGAGAGAAAACCCCAGATAAAGCTGTAGATGTCCTGCGGCGCTACCCAGTTTTTAAGTTCAGAGAGCGGAAGCTCCTCAGAGCGCACGCTGGTGTTATACACATGGCGCAAGGCGAACTCGAAAACCCGATCGAGCGTGTAAACGATGTTGTTAGATAACGCCAAGCCGTAGCTGTAGCGACCCATCTTGATCTTGTCTGATGCGATTGCGCGGTTGAGCTCCAGAAGCTCAACCTCCGTAGCGGGCTTAAAGGTTACCCAGATACCACTGTTCCAAAGCGGGGTTCTAAAGAGACCCCCCACACCAAGGTGAGAGACGATCTGCAAAAGTGCAGCTTCGCCTTCGATCTCTCTGGTACCCGCTTCTTTTTTAAAGCTGGGTGCGATACCCCGAAGCTTAGTGCCGTTGTGTTCAACCTGCTGTTTAAAGCTGGCGCCAACCTGCGTAAGACGTGAATTATAGAAGTTGCCTTCGGGCAAAAAACGCAGGCTCTCATGCATCACGTAAAGCCACTTGCGCTGATTCTTACTGACGACATTATCGACGTTAGGCTGGTTGTTAAGCCTCGCTTCGATTTCATCCGCCGCTGCCGGAGGAATCATCACCATGTCGGGCGTGCCTTTTTCACGCGCCGAGCTCGTCGGGTAGTCCTGTAGCGCATTTTCAACGCGATTAAAGCTCTGTAAAGGAACTTCGGGTTTTGTTTCCTGAGACGAGGTTTCTTCAGTGGAAACCTCGTTAGCAGAAACCGGCTCCTTAACCTCAGGCTCCGCGCCCTTGGCTTCCAGATCACTTACGATCGGCTCACCCGCCTCAACTTCAGGCTCAGTGGACGCACCGTTATTTTCATTACTCATCTTGCTTTTCCTTCACATCGATAACTTCAGCGTTTTCTTTATCAAGTTTTGCTTGAGCGCGATCCTTAGCTTCAAGCGCAAACTCAGTAAAGGTGATCAGGGTGTGCTGCATGGTTCCGTTTAGGTGTGCGCTAAACTGTTGATAGTTTTCAAAAAGATTAATGCACAGTGATAGCTCATCATTACTCCTGACGATCCCGTGTTTGGTGTTGTGTTGATTACGGATCTTGATAAAATCATCCGTAAACTTATTAAGATCACGATTAACGGCTTCAACCGCGATGTTAAACTCACGCACATGCGTGCAGCCATAGTGACGCACAAGCTGCGCGGTTTCATGTACTTCAGAAGCAATCGTGCTAATCTGATTAGCGATCGCTTCTGAGATTTCGTTGAGCTCTTCCCACGTTTGCTGGGCGACTTTACTCACATCGCCTTGCGTGATTAAGGATTTTGCATGAACACTTGGATACGCCGCCGCTACCAACGTAGCGCCCACGCTGGGCATAATCATCTTAAGCGTGTTTTTTTTCATGATCTTTAGTTTCCAATTGGTTTAAGTGCGTTGATGAGGGTATCTTGTGACTTTTTGGATCAAGTTAATCCAAACCTAATACTTGGGTGCGGCGCGAGTTCTTTCGCTCATAAACATTGGTTTAACGTGTTATATTTTTACTCAATCTTTCTTTGAAGGGCGTGTTCTCACTATGGACCAAAACACCCAAGAACTCATCGATACCTACATCGATGAGAATTTCAGCAGTGAGCTACAAAAAGACTTAAACGATCTACTGGCCCTCTGTGATGCGTTTGAATACAGTGCGCTTTATCGTGAATTCCCCGATGTGATCTATGACGTTGAGGCGGAGGACAAAGATCAGACACGTCTTAAAGTGCTCTCGCTTTTTATCGAAGCGAGTGATGCGCTTTTTTCTGCACACCAAATCAAAGTCGTTGATTTCGCTACGCTCAGCGAACGAAATCAGATCCTCTCTGTGCTCCATGTTTTGCAGTCAATCGAAGATCCAACACCTGTCTTACGTATCCTCGAATCTTCTTTTTCTGAGGAAGAGCAGTTTGGTAAGATCATTGAGAGTTACTCCACACTCGACTTAGCAAGGGTGCTCACAGTGGTTGAATCGATCGACCCATCGACACTCAAACTCTTACAGAAGCTTCTCTATCAAAAAGAAGAGCTGATAGAGGAGGTTGGGACACTCACAGAAGAAGTTAAAGCCCGGCTTGTGAGTAATTTGAAAGATTTCTTTCATGTTCATGGGGACGACAATATTGCTTTTGAGATGATCCAGAACGGCATCACGATTGGTTTTCCACTCAGGCTTTATTACCCGTATGTGGGTGAACATCTGGTGCTTGAAAGCGATGAGGCCACCGCCAAGAATCTACTCTCATTCTTTTTCATGTCGTACGATACCTTTAATGACCCTCTGAAAGTGTATTACGCACACAGCGAGAGTCTCTTAGGTGGGAAGGGACATAACCGAATCCAGAAGGTTGAGCAGCTTTTGATGAAGCTGCTCAGTGATTTACGGAGTTATCAGAAAGCTAAAGATGACGCAGCGCGTCTAGGCTAAGAGGTCACTGAAAAATGAAACTGATCGACTATCTTCTCTTTGCGATTCAAGAGAAGTGTTATAAAAAGAAAGCCTGGGTGATAAGCGTCTTTTCAATTACCCAAGAGAGCGATGAACAAAAGAAAAACACCTATCCCGGCAAGCTAATACGTGAGCCGTTTGGTTTCTTTACCGTCACCAAAGAGAATGAGAAAGTTCAGATCGAGACGAAGAATCCTTTGACCGAACCGCTTTTGACGATCAAAGAGCGTCTGACAATCACCAAGGCCTGGATCGGTTCGTTACGGGAAGACAGTTTAGAGACGAGTATTGGCACCCTCTTGGTCAACCTCATCTGCCTTTACGAAGCATTTGGGGATAAGTTCCCGTATAAGGCGGGAACTTTTAGCCCTAAGGATCTTGAAAAAGAGATCGTTAAAAAACTCCAAGACACGCCTAAGCCTGGCGCGGCTCGTGAAGAAGGGGTGTATTATGTCGACGAATATCTAAAGTTCTGTGAAGGTATTCTTTTTCTAGAGAGCTTTACACAGATCTTTACGCACTCCATCACTCGCCAAGGTCTTCTTCCGGCGCCTGGGCGTAAAGCTTTTCGTGAGGAGTTGGTTAAGAAGTATGGCGACACCCTGCGCGACCCGGTCACGATGGCTAAGTTTGAAGCTGAACTATCGGCTTTTGATAAAGCGTACTTAAAGAGCGATCCTGCCTATGGTAAATTCATGTCTGGCAAGGTGGCTAAGAGCCGCATGAAGGCCTACATGACCCAGGGCGGTGAATCGAATAGCTTTATCCAGGCCATGGAGGTTACGCCCATCGTCCAGCCACTGGAGGAGGGTTTCCCGATCGATAAAGAAGGCTTCACGGCCGTATCTAACACGATCCGTTATGGTTCTTTTTCACGAGGCTCAGAGACCGTGAACGGCGGCGTCACCGCTAAAGCACTGATGCGTGCCGCAGACAACTGGAAGATCACCGAAGGCGACTGTGGAACAACCCTGGGTATCCGGCGTCTTTATCGAGAAAATGAAATCGAACACCTCGTCGGGCGCTATGTTATTCAAAACGGAAAGAGCGTTGTCATCGAGACGATGGATCAGGCACGCGCCTTTATCAACCAGAAAATTGTTCTGAGAAGCCCACAATACTGTAGGAGAAGTGGCACACAAACCTGTGAGGTCTGTGCCGGGCTTGCACTTGCTAAGTACCCCACTGGCCTGCCGATCCCTCTTATGGAGGTCTCCGGCGGCATCCTAACCGACAGTCTTAAGTTGATGCACAACACAACGCTCGTAACCGAAGTCGTGCATCTGCCCAGTGTAATCACCTAAGAAAGAGATAGACAGCTATGAACAACGGGACGACTTTCCCAAACTTCTCTGGTCAAGACGAACGTCCCAGTGCTGGGGGCGGTGAGCAGCGGTCTTGGAGTGGCAATGGCGCTAACACGCCTCGCAACAATGAACAAAGACAGTGGGGTGGTGAGAAAAAGGCTTGGGGTGGTGGAGGCGGTGGTAACCGCACTTTCCAACGCGCACCTGAGACCGACATGACGCTCTACAAACCCTACGCCGTTGTTTCTAACAACGATACGCCCCAACCGATCCTGGATCGTTTTATCGAGATCGCTAAGCGTCTTGACGCACTCGGTTACACTGCGCGTGTCGGGGGAAATAACAGTGGCGTGGATCAGCTGGTCGAGGACACCGTGTCTAAGAAGGAGGTGATTCTTCCTTGGCGTGGTTTTAACGACAAAGAGTCAAAACTGACCTTTACGCTTGAGCGCGCCAAAGCGGTAGCCAAGCAGTTTCATCCGGTTTACGAGTCGATGAGCGATGGCGTTAAGATGTTTCTTGCGCGTAACGCACGTCTCGTGATGGGTGACAAAATGGTCAACCCCGCCCTCTTTGTTTTGTGCTGGACTGAAGATGGTGTGGAGACATATCGTGAACGCAACAGCAGGTCTGGCAATGCTGGCCATCCGATCGCTATCGCTTCTGCGGCAGGTATCCAAGTCTTCAACTTGGGTAAACCTGGCGCCTATGAGCGACTGAACATGTATCTGGAAGAGCGCCGCAACGAGCAGCCTGTACTTTAATAGGTCTTTTAAAATGGCTAAACGTAACCGAGGACGAGTAATGAACACCCAAGAAGCAGCCCAATCCGAACAAACTGAATTTCCTTCTACCGAAGGTGAAGTGAACACTGACACCGCTGTGCAAGACGGCGCGCTCGAGGCTACGGAAGCCGCGCAGGAAAGTGGTGCGAAAGAGCCCGCTATCCCGGCACCGGAACCGGAAGTAAAGCAGCCTGAAGTCAGTGTGGTCGAAACGGTAAAAGAAACCGTTGTGCTCACGCCTGAACCTGTGGTGGATACCGAAGCGCTTGCACCCGAAAAGAGCGTTCAGCTGACCGATGAAGAAGCCTACATCGAGAAGATTCGTACCGAAGGAACGGTTGAGCAAAAGCGCATTCTTGCGGCCGTGGAGAGCTTTTCAGAAAAGCTGAATCCGCGTCGCCCTGCAACCGACGCAATCATCAACGAAGCCCAGCAAGAGTTCCTTGGCCATCTTCAGTGGGCACTCAACAAAGACTACGAAGTCTTTCGTCAGGTCTGGAACGTGATCTTGGTGTATTTTGCTATCCATCACGGCAAACCCACCCAGGCCAACTACAGCGCGATCTCTGAGTACAGCACCAATCGCTCCCTCCATTCGTGGAGTAAGGGTGAAGAGAAGTGTGACGCTTACAGAAACCTGCTGACGTTGATTCGCATGACGCGCCATTCAGCGACCCGCAAACATGACGTGAAGGCCGTCTCCTTGGAAAAGATCGCTCCGAACGTCGTAGCCCAAAAGCAGCTGGAAAACCTGCAAAAGTTCTACCAGTCGTAATCACCACTAACGAGATGAGAGAGGGTTTAGCCCTCTCTCATCTCAAGTCAGTAAATTCTTTTTAACCTCTGAGATAGTCTGGTGGAATGAATCTACTCGGCTAACACTCACTAGCTGAAACACTGTGTTAGTTTTCTTACTAGAACGCTAGCACAGGAGCATGAGTATTTTTTCATACGTAAGAAAACAATGCTGCACGTGTCAGCGGCACGTGCAGCAACCTCCCTAGGGTCTACATCATTAGGGAGTGTAAACTTTTTTACCCTTTACGAAAAGAAGTTTGGTATGGCTAAACCATCTAATCGTATTATCAGAGGTTTTAAGTATTGTATCCATCCCTCGGAGGAACAAAAGGTAGAGTTAAATTCTATTTTAGAAGACTGCCGACGCATTAGAAACAAAGTCAGCAAAGTCATGCATACGTTAATTCCCAGAAATCAAAACTGGGAAGACGTCTTTAAGCTAGAAGATGCACTTAAAGTTGCCCAAGGAATTAAAACCCAGTTCTTTAAAACAACAAGAGCACCCGCACGTTCACTCACAACAGCCATCGAAATACTTTACCAGCTTCATAAGAAAGCGATTAAGTTGCGTGTTAAGCCGCCAGGCTACAAACACGAAGAAAGTCACTTGGCGGTTCACTACCCACACGAACTCTATAAGCTCTGTGGCGATCATCTTACACTCTCAGGTATAACGGGCGATATTCGTATAAACCTAAGCAGACCTATGCCAGATGGTAAAGTTCATAGAGTCGTGGTGAGTCGCGATATCTCTGGAAGGTACTTCATTTCGTTTACGATCTGTTTTGTTAAACAGATCGAACATGGTGATAAGACCATCGGTCTAGATCTCGGTGTCGATGACCTTGTCACGACGTCTGAAGGGGTTCGCTTCGAAGCTAAACTCAAGGCAACGGATGTTCAGCTTAAGTTGAACTGGTATTTCGATCTTCTTAGACGCAAGACAGTGATGTCTAGGTCTTGGAAAGCGCTAAAAGAAAAGATCCGCAAATACAAAACATGGGTGATGAATACTCGGATCGAACAGTTCTATGAGATCGCCACTGCTGTTGTAAAATCAGCATCAGCGATTTCGATGGAAAGGCTTAACATCACCAAACTTTTGACTCAGCCGCGTCGGGCTTTTCAGATTTCACACTCTGGCTGGAATGATTTGAAACGAATATTGGTTGCTAAAGCCGAAGAAGCACAGATCGTGATTGGATTTGTAGGGCAGTATTACCCAAGCACTAAGACGTGTTCACGTTGTGGCTATGTTTTGCCAAAATCACTTCCTCTCACAATTCGTTCATGGCAGTGTCTTGAGTGCTCTTCAATCCATGATCGCGATGTTAACGCCGCGATAAATATTCGAGACTGTCTTTCGAGCTGGATAAAACGAGGCGTGTATAAAACCCAACATAAAGTTGTTCTCTTAAACTAACGATCCATAGGCTTTGAGGCCTATGGATCGTCGTGTCTGTACAAATGCTATTCAACGTCAGCTTGAAGAATTAACCGCAATTGTCAAACAAAAGTTTGACAGCATGAGCGCTTTGCAACAGCTGTATTTCAAGGGAATTCACAGTCGTGTCGACTTGATTCGGGCATGCCCGATCGAGAAGATGAGCCACCTTCTCGAGGAATTAAACCTCGTCGACCAATTTATTAAGGTCGTCGAGCAGGCTTTTAAAGATATTGAAAGACCCGCCCGTGAACACAGATCTGCTGGCCGCCCTGATGTGACTTGGCATCAGGAGCAAAATCAGTTTCACCGCCAGCAATGGCAAATGCTGCATCAAGAAACTGTGAACCAGTTTCAACATCAGCAACACATGCAGCAGCAGCAGCATTTTTACTAAACCCTACGAGGGGTGTGTATTTGGCACACCCCTCGTCTATGGAGTATACCAGATGTCATTGATTGAACAACAATTGAAGGCCAACAGCGCTAAGCTCGCCACGGCCTTTAGTGAGTATAAAAGCTTCTGCGCCACTGAGCAGCAGAAGCTGGCTGCCCTTAAGCTTATGCTCACCAAGTAAGGAGCACGTCATGAAAGTCCAAACGACAGGACCAGGCGGGTGTTTATACACCCCCTGGTTTTCTTTTTTGTTTAAAAAGAAAAAAGGACTGACTCCCAACAAAGGGAGTCAGTCTTAAAGAACGGAGAGCTCAATACAACCAGGCGTTAGCACGTCCCACACCCTCGAGGGAAGGGTGCTCACAGATTGTCCAGACCCGCGAAATGCTTTCACCACAAGATAAATGTTTCAAAGATCGTCAAAGTAACCCAGTGCGGCCTGTGGCGGCGGCAATCCATGCATCACCGACACATACTCAAGTGCATTCACATGCCCCTGCATGAGGTTAATATTCTGACACCGAAACTGAACTTCATCCACACCAACGATATCGACGATCTCTTTGACGGTCGTTTCACGAGACACATTACCGACCGCTGTACAGCTTGGATAGGCTGACACAGCATCAGAGTCATAGACAAAACACCGGATCAGGCTGTGAAGTCTAGGGTTTTCAAGAATACACTGTCGACCCAGCACAGACATATGTGCAGGAAGTGTTACAATCCATCCCCGTAAAGACATGATTTCTGTCTTTTCAACATAGCGCTCTTCGTCCCCTGTGTTTTCTTCATCCTCGTCTTCAACGATTTCATCATCTGCCTCTTCGACAATCTTAGCGCGTGGAGGAATCGTGCCGATCACTTTTCCTCTTTCTAGGAGGAAAAAGTGATAGCTATCAGCAAACCGCTTAGTCTGCTTATCGAAGAACATAAAGTCAGACACATCTGAGTTCACCGGAACGGAGGATTGAAGATCGTTGTTTTTCTCTTCTAACTCCACCATCCCGATACAGTCAAACATGTTGTAGACAATGTATTCAAAAGGATACTTTGACTGCATGAGCTCATGCCACTCTAGCTCAACATACCCTTCAGCTTCTTGAAAGTTAAGTTTTCTTAACCCGAGTTCATCATTGAGGATACTGTCAAGTTTGTATTCAGGGCGTTCCTGTTCACCTTGTCGAACAAATCGAAACGCACACATCGCATCGATTACGTAAAAACCCGATGGACAGATAAGGGTGTGCCACTGCTCCGATGGGTTCTTGGGTTTGACCTGTCCGGATGCGGTGATCTTCTTGGTTGAGCCTTTCTTATACCGTGAAAAGCGAAACTCAGTGGGTAGTTTTGGATCACTGAAGACCTCTTTGGGGTCAACGCCATATTTTTCAAGCGTCTCAATGATACGCGGTATGTCGAAGTCGATGTTCCAGATGGCTAAGAAATCCGGAACCAACTCATGTGCTTTAGCAAAGACCCCTTTAATCAGATCGACCGGTGTCGCGCACTCCGTAAAGACGATCTCATAGTGATGCTTGTCGATGTAGGTCTGAAGGTATTTTTTAACGGCTTGATCAAGCTGGTGTGTTGGGTTACTGTACCCAGCGATAAAGCTCGTAAGGCAAAAGGTGTAAATCGTCTTACCAAAGATCAGCGTGGCGAGAATAGGGTCATTGGTGCCGTGGAGCACGTCCGTCTCGATGTCAAAGAAACTCACCGTGAAGGGCGAAACAAGATCAGGAAACTTCTTTCTATATTCGTATTTGATAATTGAACTACTGGAGACATCAGAGCCGTAAAGATAGGGTGACTCAGCGAGCTGCTGAAGCTCAGCAGTGGACCACGCCTCATCGAGCGCCTTAGCCACACTACGACGCAGGTTCGATTGAGTGCATTCAAAACGAAGGAGTTTATCGACGACTTCGTATTCTTTTTTTTGCTGGTGATTACGGTAGGGTTTTTTAGTGACCCAGAAGGGACGCTTAAAGTCAAAAATATACCGGATGTTAGGTTTAACCGTTCCGTCATCGTAATGGATGACTTCTTTGATGAGGTGAAGGTCTTGTCTATCGGCTTGGCGTGTCGGGATATGGACAACAAACCGACACTCCCGACCAACTTCTTTTTTAACTTCTTCTAGAGCCATTTTTGGTATCCTAAGATTGTGTGGTTAATCCGGGAGGAGTCACCTCATCTTGGATCGGTAAAGGTTTTTGATTGGATCAATCGGAATAAGGATATTTCTACTATGGAACTTACGCTTAAGCGGCCAACGCGACTGATGGCGCTGGAAACGATCACGGTGCAAGACGATGGCTTTGGTGAACGCCTTGAGTCACTGATGCGCCTTCTTTGTGAAGATATTAACCACAACGTCATCACACGCCCTTCGGATACGATCGATCACCCGGTACTGAAGAAACTCGAGTCAGAGATCTTCTCACGCCTGGGTATCAAGGCCAAGATCATCACAACGAGCCATGCGGCAGCGGTCATCCCGTTTTACGCTAATAAAAACCACGTCTTCCTGAATGAATATATTCGAGGTGACTTTAACATCCGTGAGCAGCAAAAGCTCTTGAAGAATATGCAGGGTAAGCGCGGTACGGTGGATTTGGATAAAGCCAAAGTCACCGGGATCTTCAGTGAATACGTCCATCCGGTTTATTTGAATTTCTTCTTTCTCGTTAAGACGATGGGGATGAGTGCGGCGCAGATCGCCGCCGTCACGCTTCACGAACTGGGACACGCTTTTTACGCATGCTATTACGCTAACCGTACCGATGAGACCAATCAAGTTTTAGCCAGTATCGCTAAAAACATCATGGGGACCGAAACCGGCGAAGTAGAGTATATCTACCGCGAGCTTGAAAAGATCAACCCGAGCGTCACTAAGGGTGAGATCGATAAGATGCTCAATGGACCTCGGGTGGTGGCCGGCGCAACATGGTTTAAGATCGTGGTAGGAATTGTGCGTAGTCAGTTTGTGGATGACACGTATAACCAGACTGCCTTTGAGCAAAGAGCCGATAATTTTGCCGCACGCTTTGGCTACGGCAAAGAAATCGTTTTAGCGCTCGATAAGCTTTATCAGTTTGCACCAGAGAAAAACAGCTCAATGCGTTTGTTTGTGCAGATGGTCTCCGCCACTACGTTTATTGTGGGCTGCCTTTTGATTTTCTCACTGATTGCGACGGCATCGGTTGGGGTGGCGCTTTTCTTTGCGGTGATGAAGTTTATTATGCTGCAAACCCACCGTGAAGACATGAAAGATCACACGTACGACAATTTGAAGATGCGCTACCTTCGCATCCGCCAAGACGTCATCGACCAACTCAAGGATAAGGAGCTCGACAAGACCCAGGTCAAGGAGATGATCGATGTGATCACTGAGCTCGATTATTCGATCAAGACCACCTCCACGGTTAAGGTTTTGCCTGAGTACGTCGCCAACTTTCTTTTCTCGGGTGCACGCCAAGCCGAGAAATCCATCACTGATCAGCAGCTGATGGAAGAGCTCGCTTCAAACGAGCTCTTTGTTCAAGCAGCACAATTCCGAGTCGAACACTAAACACCCCACACTTTTTAAGGAGACTCTCTAATGAGCGCCAATCTGTACTACCTGGCTAAACATAGCCGTCAAACGATCGATTTTCTGAATAGCATCGCGAATTCTGGATGTAATCGGTCCAAGTCTTTTGAAGTGGCGGTTGCTTATTCGCTCGCCTCAAAGCTCGCTCTTCCGACCGATAAAGTCGATGATATCACGATGTATTTCCGCATTCAACACGAAGCGGCTATCCTTGGCCGACTGAATCACTTGAACGAAATTCTTCCCTTTAACACCAAAGCCGCTAAAGAAGCCGCGAAGGCTTTTTATAACCTTCGTGTTTATCAGGCCAATCCGGCCGAGATTCCGCTTGCGTTCATTAAAGGCCAAGAGCTTAAGGATTTCTTCGGGATCAATCATTGCCTGCCGGCCGAGGTCATCGAGACGATTGAAAACGAAGGCGGTAAGATCACCAATCTTCTAAATGGTGTCGCTCAGTTCTATAAGGAAATCCAGGAGAAACGCGTGAAGGATGTCCAGTCCTACATTAGCCAGCGATCCGAAGATGTCTACACCGCAAACTAAGAGGAGCTCACCATGAGCCTCAATGACGAAGCGGTTGAAGATCTTGACGTCGATGTGGTTAAGGAGCCCGGTGAAGAGCCGGGTGAAAACCCAGCGCAGAGTACGATCGAAGTGATCGTGTCGCCTAACAGCACGGGTGAGACATCGGAAGAGCGTGCCGCCATCAGTGATCTGGATGAAAACCACGTGCTTCTTCAGACCGTCGAGAAGGGCGTTACACGCGTCCACGACATGGAAGATGTCGTGACCACGGTTCTTTCTGAAGAATCGATCTCACGTACGACTGCGCGTACGCTGGCGGCCTGCTTTGAAGACTTTGCCGAAGCGGTCGCTAAGCCGATCGAGTTTACCGAAAGACCTACCGCCACGAATCTGAAAGTGACGCAGGCTTTCATTAAAACGCGCTATACCGAAGAAAAAGAAAAGCTGGTCGATAGTTTTTCTAAATACCTTCACTCGACACTGGGTTCGATCAAGTGTGTTGTCGGTGAAATCGAAAACAAGCTACTGCCCGAAGCGCACGTTACGCTAGAGGCGCTGCGTGTTCAGGCACTGGCGGATCTAGCCAGTGTTCCGCTATCCAAAGCGTTTTATCTTTACAACAAAGAAAAAACACTGACGGACTTGCGTGCTCGTCCGATCGATTACACGGTTGAGAAGGAGGATTTTCCTGATGTGGATTTATCGATCTTTCCTTCAAATGCGTTGACACGCGCCCTTCACACGGAGGTTTCGAACCCCATCATTCGAAACCTCTTGCGCCTAAGTGAACTTCAACTCAATGACCCTCGGCGTCTTGTCAGGATGTTTAGAACCGAAGGCGAATACCAGGTGCTGACCTACCAGAAGCTCCTTGGCGTATATGCAAGCGGCGGCTTTTTGACGGTGTTCACTAAAGTAGGTGAGTTTTACAAAGGCGAAGCTCAGCGTGTGCTCGGCCTCCTTGAGAAAGATTTTTCTGAGGGACAGACCTACACGTTTGAAGAGGTTCAGGAAGCCATTGAGCCTTTGTCGGATTTCGTTAATGAGATCGCGCTTTTTCATAACGTTCTTCTGAGCACCAGGACGTTCTTTATGCTCTCCGGTGAACTCTTGTCACACTACCGTAAACTTCTGTAAAACTTTAGAGAGGAGGGTTTAGACCCTCCTCTCTAAGTATGACTTTAATCCATCTTATTCCACTCGAAAACAACCGCGTCACTAACGAGCGTCGTCTTATCGGGCTGCACCACCAGTTCTTTTTTGATACACAGTTTCGTATTGGGATTCACCAGACGCACCACCTGGTAATTCGAACCCCCTCCCAGACCACTGAGACGCACCGAACTGACAGAGTCAGCATAATAGACACGGAGATAATCTTCAATCTCCGATACGTTTACTCGATTCTGACCGATGTAGGTGTTAAGGATCTCGATGGTCGATCGTTCAAGCTTTTCTCGTACCGCAAGATTTTCGTAGATAGCTTTAGGTACGTAGAGCGAAACAGTAAGGACTTGCTCGGCGTCTAAATAATCCTCGGCATCGTTCGGCGTATAAACACGTACCAGACCCAGCGTCGTCTTAGGGTAAAAGTAAATCCGTGTCTGCTCTAAAAGTTCTTCAGAGATTGCGCCAAGACCATCCACGATCCAGTCTGTCAGGATCGATTCAATTTCTTTTCGATAACTCACGGTTGCTGTATCGGTTGCAAAGAAGTAGCGCGCATCCACAACAAGCAGGTCACACTCACGCCCCGTCTTAAGATCAACGTCATAGACAGGTTCGCCCGACTCATCTAAGAGTACGTCTCCGGCCCGGTACTTATAGACCGGGTTTCCATTCGTATCAAGAACCGGTTCTCCTACCCGGTGTAGGTACTGGTAGACGATCTCACCGTTTTCGATCGTAAAGGCACTTCCTGTAACGGGATCGGCATTAAAAACAACCTCTTCGTAAAGGAGTGGAACATCAACCTGATGGGTTCGGTAGATGCGGTCTGTTTTAAAAGACCGCGAGCGCGACCACAAGTTTTTAAGCGCATCACCAAAATGAAGGGTGAGCTTTTCAAGACTGTTGCCAACATGTCCCGGTGTAAGAAGAAACTTACCCAGAAGCAGGTCAGTTGCATCGTACGTAAAGTTTTCAGTCAGTGAGTTCGTGTGATGGATCAGGTTAAACTCAGTGGTTAGATCCACCCACGCTGTATAGTCCGTGATGCCTTGAACTTGACTGTTGGTGATAGCAAGAAGATGTTCACTATTTAGATCGTGGTTCGTTTCGATCTTAAAGCTAAAGGTGCGCTCACCGTCCGAGCCTTTGGTTTCGAGTACGCCATTGATGTATGCGTAGGTTGATTCACCCATGGGGTTAAACGCAAGCTGAACACCGATCTGTCCATTATCCAAGTTCTGATAATAGTTACCGCTCTTCGTTGTGATCTTGAGAATAAAGCCGTCACTGACCTTTGTGATGCTGTACGCACCCGTGTTTACAAAGAGCTGAAGTGTTTGGTTTTGCCTAACGAAATTAAGGTCTTTCGCATAGGGCTGATCGAGCGCATAGGAGCGAATCTCAAACTCATCCCCACTTGCATCGAACACCGTGTAAAAGGGCGTGTAAAGATAGCTACCGCTATTAACAGCGTCCACCATGGCGGTTTGATTAAGCGCGTAGAGCTGATTAATCTCAGCGCTGTCCATGAGGCTTAATTTTCCATTCACGCTCTTAAAGAGAGATTTAGAGAGAATGGTGGCCCTTGCACCATTACCAACAACGCTGCTCTTAGCCACGAGCTCTTCTAAGGAGCTCGTGAAGGTCACGATACCGATGTTTGCCGGCGTGATCAGTTTGCTGTTTTTTGGTGTGGGGAGTTCACGTGTTGCTTGAAAGACACGATTTGTCACCACGTCAATATTTTTAACGATCTGAAAGCCGTTGTTTTCGACACTGGCTTCTTGTTGGAAGTTCGTGATCGGAAGCACCTGAGGTCCAACGGAGTTATAAATAACACGTTCACGCAATGTTTCAAAGTCGATCGCGCTTTTACCACCAGTGACTACATCGAGACTATAGCAGTAGTATGAAACCCCGGCCATGGCGTTGGTGTAGTTAGAAAGATCGCGCTCCTCATCGATCGCTTTGAGTTCAACTACAAAAGCATCTTGACGATAGTTCTGGAGGTTAAGTGATAGTTCACCCTTTGTGGTATAGAGGTCTACACGAAGCTGACCACTGATCAACCCACTGGTGATATACACAGCAGGGATTTCCACCAACACCGTGTCTTCCAGCACTTTTAGAAGCGCCGTGGGCTTGGTGATATCGAAAACCTGCTCGCTGTGTGTGGTGAGGATCTCAACCCATTCTTTAGCCGTGTTTTCATTTTGATAGAAAACACGTGCGTGAAAGAAGTCGTCAGTGTAGACGATAGACTTCTTAAAGTTGTACGTTTTCTCAATAACGAAGTAGCTTGTTGAGATCGCGGTTTGAAGCGCAGGGATGGTAAAGAAGATCCATTCATCGCCATTGGCAGCGCGCCGTGAGGTCGGTTCGATGATGGTATTTTTAAGGCTGCTCACCGGGTTACTGATACTCGGATCATAGCTAATTTGCACAACACCGTTGCTATAGCGACGGATCACGATGGGGTAGAGTGTGGTAAAGGTCACTCCATCGACCGTGATGGTGGAGTCCCGTGGAAACTCCACCTTGTAGGTTTTTTCAACCGTGTCGTAAACCATCTGACTGATGAGATCACTGACTTGAATTGAAAAGGTAAAGTTACCCGTCGCCGGAGAAGCAAAGCGGTTTAGGTAATCTTCGTCGCTCATGTGGTAGTAGAGCTCTTCGATCGTCACGGCCAATGACGGATACTGTTTACGTAAAAGCGCAGCGTTTTCTTGAATGCAGTTCGAAGCCAGTACCGCGGCCATCTCAAGAATGAGCACCGCAGGGTTAGTGGCATCAACCAAAAGCGCTTTGTTGTTGGTGATTTCTTCAATGGTTTCAATTTCCGTTTTGATCAACATCGTCGGATCAAAACGAGCTTCATTAAAGCGTTCACGCACGCTTGAGATCGCGGTGGGAGTATAGTTTGTGAGGTCCATGGTCTTTAATCACCGGTCATGTCGTTATAGGTGGGATCGTCAGAGATCGAATTCAGGTAATTGCCCGCAACCTTATTATAGGTGTTTAGAAACACCCACCATTCGAGCTCGGTCGTGTCGGGGTTAATTCGAGGGTAACCGTAGTTATTAAAAGCCTGAATCAGACTGTGTGGGACCTTGATCATGCTGCCACCCCGAAGCTGATCGTGCATGCTCGGGTTAAAGATCACCACAGTTTCGTTAAACTCTTTAACTAGGATGTCGTCAAAATAGTCGACCCCCATGCATTTAAAACGCATGGAGATCTCTTGGTTCGCGTCAACGTAGGGTTTGTCACCCGGAACGTTAAAGGCTTCACCCACCGGCACGCCTGTCGGAAACGCCGCATTACACGCAGTAATCTTTGTAACATACCGGCGCTGGTAATCGAGCACCAAGCGATAGATGCGAGTGTTGTAATCGATCTCGTTCTCGGTGATCATATCGAGATACGGAACAAGCTTACCTTCAAAAACCATCGATGCATAAAAAACCCAGACATAGAACAGATAAAGAACCGGGTCGCCGCGTGTGTTTCTAAAATTAGCCGTGAGATCGAAGACTTCTTTATTAACGACCCGGCCATCGACCATGGCGTAGCCCTCATTATAGAGCCCTGGCGTCGAGGTGAAGGTGGGGACAGAGATATCGGGCCAACCACTGATGCTTGTGAGGTTGTTCGTGAGGATGGGGATAAAGGCGTTCATGTTGTCCACGATGGGACAGCTGATCGAAGGGATCGATCCGTTCTGATAATGCACCCCAGCGATCAAGCGTGGATCCAGCATAGTGCGGATATAGCTTTGGATGCTCACGGGGTTATCTGAGAGTAGCGCGGACATCTGGCGCACATTTCTTAGGTTATCTTTTTGCATGTTGAGCTGAGGCCTTACAAAAAAGGTCAAGCCCGGCATATCGCGGTTCATGGGCACCATGCCCTGAACCTGACGATGATTGATTCCTCTTAGGTTATTTAAAATCGCTCGATCTAGGGAGCCTGAGGGCATCGCAGAGAACAGCTCATCGATTGTTCGTGTGGTGATACTGTCAGCCATCTTGCTTAAATCCTTCGCTAAAAACAAAAAGCATTTTATTCAAAAGGACGGCATGCCAAATATAGTGACCTAGAAAGCGGCTGTAGTGGAGGGTCTTGTCCCTACCCACGCTTTATCCGGCTAATACCGTTTTTATTTCCTTATCAAAATCCTCGGAGGCACTCCACCATGGCCGTAGACATTCTTCAGACCGCGAACGCCACTCTGACCGCAGTGAGTAAAGCGATCGATTACGTTAAGAACAACATCGTTGGACACGTTCATGACAGTTCCCTCACCGAGGTGACTAAGCTCACGCGTGCGGAGCCTCTTACGATCATCTCACAAGATTGTTCGAACCTAGAGTATCTTCCTGACGTTTTGAATGTGGTGGCAAGCATCTACTCGGGTTACTTTTTGCAAGCGGTAGCGATGCTGACGACGGTGAATAACATCGAAGTCGTGCGCATCTTGGATCGCCTTAACCCAGACCGTGATTCAACAGGTTTTTTGCTTCAAGGCCGAATGACGACGGAGTCGATCGGTCTACAGATGAAGGATAACTATAAATACAGCTTGCCAACCAAGAGCGTGCTTGCTATGGAAGCTGCCCTTCAAGATGACCGGGGCTTTGATACTTCGAACTCGAAGAATATTTACGAGACCTCTAACCTGGCTGTTGGTAAGCTGATCAACGTAGGCATCACGGTTAAAGATAACGAGGGATCAAGCCAGATCGTGAACGTGCCGGTCTCTGTTCGTCTCTCGCCCGCGATTCTCAATGAAGAGACGCTGACACACATCTTTACGCACCGTAAGCTTGACACGGGCTTTGTAGAGCGTTATCACTCATGGCGATCGGGCAGGATCTCCCTGATTAAGGATATGATCTTCTGTCAAGATCTTATCTCGGCTTATCGGCGTGCCGCCATTAAGGATAAGTCCGGTACGCTTAATGAGATCGTGCGTCGTGTTAACAACGCACGTGCCTATGGCCTTCTGACCCAGAACCCGTCGCTCGCCGTAGCAAGCAATATCTATATCCTGTCGAAAGATTCGGCACAGGCCATCGAAGCTAAGGTGGGGCAGCGTTTTAACAACCAGAAGGGTCGTGAAAAGCTTCTCGAGGACACCTACGCCATGATCGTCTGCATCATCGATCCAGAATGGGAGCAGGCCACGGTGTATTTTAACGGCATCGCTTACCCTTCGACGATTTCACTGCGTGCCATTAAGAGCGGTAGCAAGAACAAGGGACCTGACGTGGGCGATATCATGCGCTCGCTGCTTGAAGGTCGCGCCCCCACGTTTTAATCTCCCTGGAGTCCACAAATGAATATCCTTAATTTCACCAAGAAGCTCCTCCCACGCATTGAGCGCCACACGGTCTTGGAAGATCTACGCACGACAGAAAAAGAGTGCGTCAATATCGCCATACCAACCTGGAGCGCAGCGGCCGATCACTTCAAGATGCTCGGCTTAAAGTCCGATCGCCTTGAAGACATGTCGTTTAACTTCTATCGCAACTTCAACCTGAATAAGGCTTCGAAGGGCGTTAACTTCGTTCAAGATATCGCGCGGCGTCTCGAAAACTTTCACAACAACGTGGTGTTTTTGCAATCAGTGATCGATAAGTATCTGGAAAAAGATATCATCGCTGAAGGCTTGACGATCCGTTCGGCTTTTGTGCTGCGCTCGGGCTCGAACATGTCGTTTGTGTCCCGCTACGTGCTTAACCTGCTTAACTACATTTACACGGTTGAGGCGGAAGCGGTGGATGTGAAACTGGATGCCTCGCTTCAGATCTCTCCGGCCGAGATGCGTTACGTCGAACAAAACTTTGTTCGTTTTGTCAAGCTCTTTAGTGACTACTCGATCGATCCGAAGGTCTATAAAGCCCGTGTGGGTGAAAAGCCTGACGTCTTTTTGGCTTCAAACAACGGGCAAGCTGTGTCGGGGTTTTTTGCAGGCTCGACCGTGGACTCACTGGACCAAGTCGGCCTGGCAGGTTTCGTGGGTAATCCGATTTATCGTATTCGCTTGGTGGTGGCTAAATGGCAGAATGATCGCTATGAGTCCGCTAAGGCTAAGAAGCAGCAGCTTGAGCTGCGTCTGACTTACCTGAAGAGCCACGAAGAACACACAGAAGACCCCAGTATCGGTCGCGAGATTGAACGGCTTCAGTCGCGCATCGAGGGCTTCGATAAGTATCTGCGTGAAGTTGAAGAATCCATCGCCGAGGAATAAGTCATGACACGTGTTTTTGTGCTGCAATCTGGTTTTGTGACCACCGTGGCCGATAAGCTCGTGCGTAGTGCCGACAAGGACATCAGCTTCAGGGATAGTCTTTTTGTGCTAGATTACCGTGTCACCGACACGAGTAATTATTACGACGAAGAAGTCGAGCAGCTCTTTCAGCAATTCAGGCGTGATAACTCGGTTCTGGAAAAGTTCGAGTTCCGAGAAGGCGTCTTACGCACGGTGTATCGTCTTTTTAAAAGCGAAACCATCGTGCCGTGGCTTCGACTCCAGATGGAGCAGCGCACGGTTGGATATCTGCATAAGCGTTTTTTGCGTGATGTGCTGGAAAATATCCTTAGCGGTAAAGCTCGGGAAATGGAGAACTACCAATACTACCGCTTGCTTTTGGCAAGCGAGATTTCTCGAAACGCTCCACATAAGCCGGACGATACTGACGCGCTTTTAAAAGTCTTCATTGACAGCGAACACTCGAATTTGATCTCCGACATTCTTTGTAGCTGGACACGCAACATGCGTGGAGTCGCAGATGTGATCGGCGTTCTACACGTGCTTTTTGGTCCACGGCACGGCCCGGTGAGTGTTGCCTCTGGAGCATAGCGCCATGACGATCTACGCGATTGAAGAGCTTCAAGGCTTTGATGGGCTTGAGATCGAGGAGTTGGTCAATAAGGAGCAAGAAACCGCTAAAACCGGTGAGTATGCAGAACTTAAAGACTACGTTGACGGTGTCGTCGAGGCGCAGCAAGAAAGTGACGACACGTCAGACTCAGGTGAAAGTGATCAAGGTGAAACGGGCGAGCAAACCGATACTGATAGTGGCGCTGATCCATCTAGTGGCAACGACGCTGATGGCGATGAGTCGACCGGTGAGTCTTCTGACGATGGTTCCTCCGATTCCGACGACGGCGCTTCTACCAAGGAGGATCAGTCAAAAGGAGCAGGTGAGGATCAAAAAAACGATCCTGAGAGCAAAAAAGACAGTAAAGAGAACACGGATGCCGAGGACGAAGAAGACGGTGCGCTAACTGAGAAAGACGGTAAGCGCACTACTGTGGCGGCTGAAAGCTTACGCGAAGAGTATTACGATCGACTGATCCTTGAAAGTATTGACGGCCAGGACGTCAAAGACGTACTTCATAGCGGGGTTAGGTTGTTGGGCTCGGCTGCCGTCGTAGTGGGGCAGTTCGGCCTTGAGACACTTGGACGTCTTGCAGCGATCCTGCGTGATCTAGGGATCCAATACTCACCAGTGGTCATCAAAGCGATCAAGATGGGTGCGATCTACCTTTTTACCAAATCGGTCACATCGCTCTTCAAGCTCATCGTGGGGGTCTCTGACTGGGGTAGACGCTATTATCGAAACATCGATAAACGTCAAAAAGAGATCCGTGATCTTCGTGCTGCGCTTGAGAAGCTTAAGACCTTGGAGGAAAAACCCAGCCTCGAGGGTAAACGTTTCGTACAAAGCGATGTTCTTTCATGGCTCACCACCAAGTCTGGCGTGAGTCCTATGAAGTCGGCTGACGTGCTATCCCGTTTTTTTAAAACGGCAGTCACTGAAATCGACCGCGCCATGCAGTACGATGTGGGTTTGGTTAAAAAGCTGATCGAACTCTCAGAAACCGGAGTTCGTGGTGAACTCATCGGCTACCTGAAGGTCCAGCCTTTTTCCGGAGCGTTTCTTAAGCGCAACGTCAAGGGCTATGTGAAGGATCCTGAGCTCGTGGAGAGCTTCGTTTATCGCGAAGCTCTCCCAGATTCGGTTCTCTTTGTGGCGACGCTGCCACGTAGTGATCTGAAGGATATGGAGGTGATCGGACACGCCTACACGGCGGCAGGGATCTTTTTAGCCGTCGACGATCAGTCTAGACCTTCGGCTGACGGTATAGATTATATGGACATTGAGGCATTGATAAAATACCTAGATGTTCTGGAGGGACTTTGCGAGACCGCCAAAACCCATAAGGCGTTCTTTGCACGCGTCGTTAAAGACGCCGAAGCGCTCAAGTTCGGTTATAAGCACTACTATCAAAAAATGGTTGAAAGTAAAGAGCAAGCGACAGTTAGATCGTCCTTGGTCGAATACGTCTACCATAAGCAAAGCTTCACCACCAAGGTGTATGCGCCCGCTGCGATGGATGTGCACGATTACATAACCGCCTATCTGTTGAGAGCGCTTCGTTTTGCTAAAGATAACGTAAAAGCGTTGTCGCCGTAAAGATATACCGGTTACACGTGGCTCGGTGTAACCGGTTTAGCCATCTTACGTCTGTTAAGGTGGTGGCCCACCTGTTAAAGGTGGGCCAAAACCCCTAGAGCCTCCAAACGTTTGGAACAAACCTTTTTTCGAAAAACAGGAGTATCACTATGCGTTACAATTCTGGCCTGATCGCTTCCATGGAAGAAATCGACAACGACCCGATCACCAATGATGTCGAAGCCGCTGAAGTCGCTGCGACCGTTGCTGACGAGTCCGCTGAAATCCAAACCGAAGGTGACGAAATCGGTACTTCCGTCACCGAGATCGAAGATGCTGTCCAAGGTGGCGAAGAACTCGAAGCCATCGGTGAAGTAGCCGTCGACGCCGTCGAATCCGGCGAAGGTCTCTCCGAAGATGCCGCCGAAGTGGCCTCGATCGCTATCGAATCGATCCGTAACCGCCTGGGCTTCCGTGCCGATACCCGTCTGGTGCCGGCAACCGAATCCTTCGGTAACAGCAACACCCGCCTGATGTCGACCCGCCTGGTTGTTGAAGGCGTGATGGACTCCATCAAGAAGATCTGGGCAGCCATCAAAGCCGCCGTGCTGCGCGTGTGGGATAAGATCAAGTCCTTCACGGCCAAGCTCTTTAACAGCGCCACCATGCTGGGCAAGCATGTCGAAAGTCTGCGTGCCCGTGCGCGCGATCTGCCTTCGAACGCCAAGCTGAAGGAGAAGAAGATCTCCACCGGTATCGCCGGTCAGATCAATGACGGCAAGACCGCCAACATGGCTTCGTTGAAAAAGATCTCTGAAAACACCCTGGCTCTGGTTGGTGTTGCCGGCGATATGTCCGAAGCTCAAAAGACCGTCTCGGCCGAAGCTCAAACGCTGGCTTCCGGGGAAATCAACCAGGCTTCCGTTAAGAAGTTCCTGGCTGCCCAATCTGCTGCAAGCTCCAAGATCCTGGCCGCTCTGTCCAAGATCAATGTCTCCAATGAGCTGGCTGCTCAGGCTTCTACTCGTGGTCCGAAAGCAGCCAAGGGTTCCAAGACCATCACCAAGGCCTTTGGTCCGTTCGTGGGTAACACCCTCCTGGTCGTGGATGAAAACGAAAGTGAATTCCTGGGCACCAAGGTTTCACGTATCACTCTGTCCTTCCAAGCCCCGAAGGGTAAAGCTGCCGACAAGGTCGATGCACTGAATCCCGGTGAAATCCAAGAAATCCTGGGCATCGCCAACAAGATGGCTCTGGTGCTGCAAGACTTCAAGAAAGTCCAAGGCAACTACGACACCATCACCAAAGCCACCACTAAGCTGGCTGACACCGTGATGTCGAACAGCCAGAAGATCCTGGATAAGACCGGTTCTGATTCCGAGACCCGTCAAGGTCTGCAAGAACTGAAGACCGAAGTCAATGCCGGTATCGCCGCCATGAACGCTTTTGGTAGCCGCGCCCCGGCACTGGTGTTCCAGCTGGTGAAAGCCATGGCTGACTACGCTTCGATCAGTATGCGTAACCTGGAAGCCGCCTAATCGGCCGGTGGTATTTAATCTTCTCTCTATGAGTAGATAACTCTAGCTGGAGGGCGTGAGCCCTCCAGCTAGTTTGATCACAATCCTGTTCCTAAGAAAACTCAAACATATATATCCTACTTGACCGATACTTACACAAGTATCACTTTTCTGTAGTAAAACCTGATCAAGGAGAAACAGATCATGTCCGCATCCATCCTGAGTACCGCCCTTTCCGGTGTCAAGCTCTTTAACCTTTTCGATGAGGTTAAAGTAAAGAAAGCCGCCAAGGGACCCACGGTGCCTGTTGTTGAAAGTCTGACGAACTCGGCGGTTGACTTCGCGACGCAATTCAACATCGGCATTAACCCCTACACGGGAGTAAACCGCAACCTGCCTTTCTGGAAGGCAGGAGGCTACTCCAGTATGGCAGAGAAAGTTCTGGATCATGACCGGTTTTGTCTTGAAAAAGACATTCGTGACATGGTAAGTGAGCTCTCCGAGCTGGAGAGTGATTTCGTCGCCGCCAAGCGAAAAGAAGCAATTTCGCTTGAAAAGAAAATAGGTGAGCTGAAACTGAAGCTGGCCAAAAAGGTCTTGAAGTTGGAAAGCGTTGTAAAGAAGTTGGTGAAAGAATACGGTTTCCAGAGCTGGTATGGCGATTTGTTTTCTTATCCCACCGATGCTCAGGGCACTGACGTCGCCGCCGTGCCCCAAGCCACAACCAGCCCGAAGGCAGAGAACGTCGCTCCTGAAACGGTGGCCACTCCGGCTCCGGTACTCCTGTCCGGCGAGGAACTTGCCAAGCGTTTTATGGAAGAACTCCTCAATACGGCGTTTTTGGCTGAACTCGCCAAGAAGCAGCCAGGCGAAGCAGAGCTGGCTGACCACATCCGGCACCGCGGTGAAGCTGTCATCCTTGGCTTGAAGGACCAAACTGACCCCGACGACTTTAAAGTTTTCTACGAAGCATTTAAAGAAAACTACTCTTCTTCCGAGGAGCCGGAGCTGAAGGTGATCGAACCTGCCATCGTTGAGGTGGTCATGGAGGATGGCGAGCCTCGGAGCTTGGAGGAGCTGGTGAAAGCCGCCGGACCCAGCAGCGCCACGCTCATGGCTGAGAAGTTGGCCAAAGCCGCGAAGGCGGTCCAAAAGGCTAAGCGGAGGAAATAAGCCTTAATGGAAAGCGCTGGGGAGAGTAAAAACTCCCCAGCATTCTCTATTTTTTTGGTAGTTTAAAACTACCCTTTAAAAAGGAGACAAATCATGGCTGCCGTGATTGGACCCAATCATTACGTGACTGGGCAGGTACTACGTTGTCCGTATGGTCAGGCGTGTGATAAACATGAAGAACGCCTCGCTGAAGTGCGTGTGGTAGGTGAAACAGATAGCTCTGGAAGCGAACTGGTCGATATGTGCCAGGAATGTTTTCAAGATTACCTGCGCGATAAAAGGGACGCGCAAGACGAGTTGGTGCGTTGTCAGCTGTGCGGTTCATTGACAGACACGTGCAAAGCGTGGAAAGACCCCGAAGAAGGCTGGGGTGGTCCGCAGTATCAAGCCTGTCAAACATGTCGACACCAGCGAGAAGAGGCGTTTGCTGAGTCGCTCATCGATGAGGCTGAGGATAACAGCGACGAAGTCGACTATGATGAACTCGTTTTTGGTGTTGAACTTGAAGACGACGATTGATAGCCAGGTGGGGTGGGTTTTGGCCCACCCCACCTTTTTCTTTTTTATCTCTTTCTATGGTGTGACCAGTCTTTTATGGATAGAGTGTAAAATGGAAAGTCCGTATGTGTGTAAAATAAGAGAGCTTTTAAAGAACGTCACCTTGGTTCTGATGGGGGACCTGGATAAGATTTGTGACCACGAGATTCTGCGATCGATTAAGACGATCATCGATGAAATACCTTCCGATTCAATTGACTGGGGAGAGGTCGTGCCAATTCGAATTAACCTCACCAAAGTCAACTTTACTTTGGCGCATTATGCCGCACTGTCTGGGAGCCTTCCTAAGGGCTTTATAGCGTGGTCGATCAGTGCGCTGATAGGTAACCGCAGTGTGAGTGTAGCGGAGATTGCAGCGCGTTTTAATAGCCTTCCTGAGGATTTTAAAGACTGGCATCTCGCTGATGAAAAAGGATGGTCGGTTGCGCACGTCTACGCATCACTTCGACCCATGCCAGAAAGTTTTACCCAGTGGGACTTATCCACTGTAAACGATGTGACGGTGCGTGATATCGCGCAGTATGTAAACTCGACAGGCTACCCTCAATAAAAGAAAGGTTTTTTAAAAATGCAAGAAACCGTACTCGACATCGAAGACGCTGTGATTGTGAATGAGACTTCGCGTGAAGCGGTCGCTAAGAAACCGACGCTGGTCGTGAAGATTGATCGACATTCACCCTTTACCCCTTTGCCGTTTGTCTTTCTGGGTATGGGGGATGTGAATAAGCGCTACCATGCGTGGCTTAACCAAAAGGTTAAAGACACGCTAAACGATCTGGGTCACGAGACCAATAAAGAAGGCAAGCTGCGTAAGCGCTATATGGAGGCGGTTAACTTCATGCGCACGCTGGTCTTTTTGGCTGACAGTCTTACGAGCCATGAAGGGTTTGAGATCGTCTACACGGGTGTTCCGCTGCCCAAGAAGATCGAGTTCACGCCGGCGGTGCGTCAGGTGGTAGAGGACAGCAAAGAGCTGTTCTTGGCGTTGAAGGGGTATTATGCACCTGAAGTTAAACAGGCTGGATAAATAAAGTCTTAACAGAGATCGGGATACAGGGGCTTTACGGCCCCTGTATCCCTGTTTGTAAATCGTTTTAGACCATGTACATCTTACGTGAATCTTTACCCCTACTCTTTTTTACGAGGTGTTTTTATCATGGAAACGACTCAGCAAAACAAACCCAAGAAATCACGCCGTCCTGTCCCGGTCCCTCCTCGGTTCGTGGAGATGGACTCCACGCCTTCGAAGCAAAGCACGTTCGGGCAGTTTGAAAGAACGATGGTGATACACAACTTCACCAACCATCTTCTCTACATCCGTGACTCACGCGACTTTGTGTCGGTCGTTGAGCCCGAGAGCACAGTCAGACCGCGCCATACGAATATCGGTGGACACATTTCAGTTACTGAGACCTACACGATCCGTGGGGTAGATGCGGCTCGCCTTAACGCGATGCTTGTCGATCAGCATGTCTTAACGTCAACCATCAATCCTAACGTCGCAACAGCGTTTAAAAACTGTTACGACGAAAAGATCAAGGATGCGCAGGATCGCTACGGCAGTCAACTTGATCCGAGAAGGATCAAGAACATGGTGGTCTCTTTCTCGCTGATTTGCACCTACACGCTTGAAAACCTCCGCATCAACCAAGTCATTCACTGTAAAGACGCGGGTGTGGTGATAGGTCTTAATGAGGAAGCTCTTGGTCACGTCTATCCGAACTCTGAGTTTTTGATTCAGACCAAGGATTTTACCGATGGGAAGTTTTACCGCGACGAAGTGTATAGCTCACTTCGTCTGGTCGACAATCACAATGAGATCGGCGATCAATACATCTGGCTTTTGAATGGTGTGCGCCACATTCCTGCGGTAAAGGACAGCTCGGTGGAGTCAGGGCTTTACGTGGTGGCGCCGCGTGCATGCACTGGTGAGATCGTGCATAGCGCAACGCGTTATTCGTTCGCTGACGCGCAGCGCTTGTTCCATATTCGCAGTACACAAAAAGAAGCCGTCGAGGCAGGTAACCCTCAGGTGTCTGAAGAAGTCGCTGTTAAGACCATTGAGAAAGAGACTAAGCTTCTTTCTGCCCAGGGTAAAAAGGAAGAGGCAGAGCACTCCACGCTCAAGAACCTCATTCAGAGTCTTCTGGCCTCCAAGGGCCTTGAAGACAGTCTTAATAAGTCTAAGGAAGAAAAGCGCCTTTCAGAAGAAAAGGCGCGCTTAGAAAGCGAAGAACGCGAGCGTAAAGCAAGCTACGAAAAACGTCGTATGGAGATGGAAGAAGCCGAGCGTCAACGTAAGGCTGAGTTTGAAGACAGTGAGCGTCGGCGCCGGCTTGAACTTGAAGAGTTCGAGCGTCAGCGTAAAACCCAAGCTGAAGATCTTGAACGCCGTATCAAACTGGAGTTTGAACAGCGTAAAGTGGAGCTTGACCGAATCTCGCAACTTAACAAGATGAATACGGAGAAACGACTTAACCGGAACAAGGAGCGTTCCGAGAAGACCAAGATTCTTGGTGACATTATGAAAGCGGCGCCGGCGATATTCTTGGGTGCCTTGGGGTTATTCGCGATCTTTAAAACGCGAAGCGCCTAACACTAAACCTTAAGGAGAACTTTTTTCTGGTAAAGACCAGATCCCCTGGTCTCTAATAATCGGAGATTGAAAAACACTTAACCGCTTTGAATAATAAGAAGGGAAACATCTTGAATCACCTTTTTTCAAGAATGACCAAACGCTATACCCCGCCGATGAATCGAGAGATCATGGAAGGGATGGCGATCAGCTCGATGCGCTTCTTAGAAGAGTATTTAGATGCGCAGATTCGTTCGGTCTGCGATGGTCTCCCGGATTGTGTTAAGTATTTAAGTTACGAGCGCTGTACACCCGAAGAGGAATTTCAAGAAATCACCAAAGTCCGGAATAACCGTAGAAGCTTTGATCTGGCTAAGTCCAGTGTTTATTTGGTCAAGTATCACTTTGAGTTCACTGACCAAATGGACCATGTGCATCAGATCACGCGCTACATCTTTTTGCCCTTCGTTAATAACACGGGCATTATGCACATCGGCGGGACCCAATATCACATTGTCCCTGTGCTGTCAGACAAAGTCTTTACCCCCGGACGTGACAGTATCTTTGTGCGCCTTATGCAGGACCGTAACAACATGTTTCGGATCTATCACACGCTACATATTGATGGAAAGCGTGAATCCAGATACGTGGTGTGGGCGCTTATCTATCGTGGAGAAAATAAGGATGCGAGAATCACTCGCACCACCAATGCAAAAACGACCCTGTCTCACTACCTCTTCGGTAAGTATGGTTTTTCAGAAACCTTTAGACGCTATGCAGGCAGTGTGCCTGTCGTAGGTGGTGATGAAATCAACCACGAAACCTATCCGGCGAGTGACTGGATCATTTGTGAGTCAACCGGTGTTAAACCCCTTACATGCACAGATAAGCTTTACCAAAAGAGCCCGATTCGCTTAGCTGTGAAAAGAACGCAGTGGAACGCGTCGATGGAAACGCTGGTTGTAGGTTTTTACTACATCATCGATCACTTCCCGACACGCTTTCAACCGATCGTAAAACACCTCGACATGAGCAGTGAATGGAAGATCATGATTGGCTTCATTCGCTTTAGTGCCCAGTATGGTGAGGATAAACTCCATCGAGAAATCGTAGAACACTATGAGACCGTCGATGGCTACCTTGACACGGTGGCTAAAAATAAACTCGGAGAAGAAGGGATCGCACTAGAGAACTACTACGACTTATTACACTACATTCAAGTCAACTTCGGGAACATGGTCAAAGAGAACGAAACCAACGGTCTCTCGGTCTATGGAAAAACACTTGAAGTCCTGTACTATCTTCTTTATGACATTCTGTATGGTTTTACGATGGTGAAGTTTCGCCTTTGTAAGATTGTGAGTCGTAAAAAGATGCTTACGCTTAAAGATGTGACGGAGAACTTCCATCGCCGGGTGCGCATGGGCACCGTCTTTAGGCTCTCTTCGAACAAGATCATTACTGAGGCGGTCAGTTACGGCGGCGATAACATTTACCCAAAAATCACAGCGATCATCGCGGAGCAAGAAAATCGCGCTGGCGCTAATCGAGGAACTTCTGATCGTGTCGTAGTGGGTCCGCAACATCGGATCGATTTGTCGATGGTCACGGTCGGCAGTGTACTTAACCTTCCTAAGAGCAATCCTACCCCGCTTGCTCGCATTAACCCTTGGGTAACACTTGACCCTAAGACAGGCACGGTCATACCTAACCCCAAGTTCGAGAAACTTCTCGAAGAGAATTACCCGCTCTTTAAACTCTCGTAGTGTCAGTAGCAGCTAACGCAGCGCGGCTGCACCCATTAAAAACCATCGGAGTCATGAACCATGTCGATCTTCCCCATAGCCTCTCAGTACACACAAGCGGCGCCACCGTTTGTCCCGAACATACAAGTTTTCCCTCAGTATAGCCAGTTGGTCATCCCGGCGTGCTCGTTGGTGGCCAATCTTGCTGAGCAAGCAGCGCAGATGACCCAAGTGCGCGCGTGGATGCTGCAGATTCTCTCGAGCAACGCATGGCAAAATCAAGACTACGCCACAGCGGTTAAGTTTGCCATCGATTACCACATGCACCGAGTGCTCTCAGGCAAAAGTAGCTTTGGTGATTCTCTCACCAACGACGCCGGTATCGCCCTGACCCTCTACACGAGCTTTGTGGTCTGTACGACCACGGGGTTACTCGACAGCGTTGATCCTAATCAACGCCAGCATCTGCAGTCGAACTCAGCACTTTATGTAAGCTTGGTGCAGGAGATCCAAGGGCTTTATCAGAACCAAAACACACCTATTGGCCAACAGTCTTTTCAGCGCCCTGGGTTCTGGCAGGGCGCGGTACAACAAAGAGGGGGTGCGTTTGGTCAAGCGCATGTCAACCCGTCGGCATCTCAAACCTATATGGGGCGAAACACCACGGTACCAACATCTGTTCCGCGTCAAGGGGTTGTGCGTAATGTAACGGGTGAAGCGGCTGTCACAAAGGCCACTCCTAAGAGAACGCGTGGAAACAACTATGGTGCCGTGATCATCAACCCCATCAAAGAGATGGAAATGATCGACACGTCTCCTCTTGCGCCGGTGTTCGCTGAGGATGATAAAGTCTTTGATATCTCAGACGACGGTCCGGATTATAGCCGGACCGAAGAGCATGACCCCGTTTCTAGTGGGAAGAAAAACATCAATCTCATCGACGCATATCTCGGAGAAAGCGGCATCATGGATCGTGAACTACATAGTCTGCCGTATTTTGGTGAGCACTACGAGACCCTCAAGCCCGTTGGGCGTGATGTTTTTGAAGCGATCGTCAACGCTGAAGAAGCTGAGGCAGAAAAAGAAGAGATCACTGTAAACGACGTCTGGTTTGTCGAGGCAACGCTCTCTGAGCTTTTGAATGTGGCATGGGTAAAAGCGCTGGGTAGCCCTCCTGGTCAAACACCGGTCCAACACTTTCACGGCTTCGTGGTCACGCCGGTGATTGGTCGAGCCAACCTGAAAGCCTATTTCGAGAAGATCCGGCCGGTGGTGACATTTGCCGACTTTTCGATTCAGTCCAAAGCATACATCAAGGCTGTTTCTGAAAGGACAGATGGCGCGCGTGAACTGAAAGACACACTGGCCGCCATCGCACAGGTTGATCGCGTCTTGACAAAGATGCTGAATCACTTTTTGCTCGAAGTGATCCCGGTGCCGGTGTTTTCGATCGACAGCGCGATCCAAGACGGCTCTGAGGTTGTTAAAAACCTGAACGCAAGCGAAGCCAGTGGTTACCTCAACACCTTTATGCGTTATCAACGTGCGGTGTTTGAGACGTTCTTCAAACACACCCGTCTTGAAAACGACAGTTTCTCTGGCGTAGTGGAGTACGAGCACGATGAAAGCGTCTTCATTGATCAGATCGCGGAGTCGTACTCGATCCTTTATATGGATGGTTCTCCTGGGGAGTTTAAGCTGTTGGAACACGACAGCCAGCTCGATATCACATTGCATCAACTGATGCGCCGACTTGTGGAGGCAACCAGCGTGCTGGATAATAAAAAAATCATGGCAACGCGTCACATCTTGCTGTTTAGCGACGGCAGCCATTACGACATGGTGAAGAAAGCGGATGGCAATCACCAACTGAAGCGGATGTGAATGATGAGTTCAGAACTGGAATGCCATCGTTTCCGTTCTGAACTGAGTTCCGTACAAGAAGAGAGCGTCAAGTGTTACCTGAGTCGAACGACGCTCCTTTGGAACTACATTGTTCAGGCGATGACGCAAGACGCGCGTGAGTTTGTTAAAGAGCCGGCATCGGAGGCTTCGGATGTTGTGTTTTTCACTAAGCTCATGGCGCATTTTGACTTGATCACCACGGGAGATATCGGTAAGGTCGAAAACAAATGGAAGAAGTTTGTTTCTCAGTTACGTGAACTTCCTCAGTCGGTGCTTATCCACCGACTGAAGGATCTGGTTTGGGCGTATGAGACCGCTAAGAAACACTACAGCTCAGACATCAAGAACCCGACACGTCTTCCTAAGAATAAAACGGTCAATAGCAGTCAGTCCGTTCGTTTCAGTCCGACGCACTTTACGATCAATGGTGACATGGTAACGATCGAGGCGCCCTTTAAATTTGAGATCATGCTTTCGGGTTTGAATGAAAAGCGGGATCCCGACAAGCTCTATACCTTCTCGATTACCCGACGTCAGGTCAGTTTTGAAGAAGATATGGGACCTGCGCCAAAGAGCACCTCGTACGTGTTTACATTGAAAGAGATTGAATAAGTGACATCGGATAAGAGAGGGGCTAAAACCCCCTCTCTTATTTTCTTTTTTACCTTTATTTAACCAAAGGGGCTGTTATTTGACATTTCATCAGAAGGCGATTCCGTTGAACCTTCCTCTTTAGCTTCAGCGCCTTGAGGCGCAGCTTCTCCCGCACCGAGTTCTTCATCAGCGCTCTCAAAGGGATTACCACCCCCCATCTCGTCGGATCCCTCTTCGCCCCCAAACGCGCCACCGTCAGAAAACTCTTCTGAACCCCCTTCTTCACCGGAATCCGAACCACCTGAACTTCCGCCTCCGCTGGGCTCAGCACCGATGGCTGCAAGATCCTTATCCGACGCAGCTTTAGCAGCCTGCATCTTCTTTAGGAAGCCTGCGATATTGAGCATCACATTCTTGTTGTAAGAAGTGACGGTGGTGAGAAGATCCGCCATGGGCTTACCGTCCTCGGCGATGTCGGTAATATCGAACGCTTCAGGCGTGTAGTTATTCTCCGCCATCCACTTACGCATGAGCGCTGCTTTCCACGCCGTTTTGATGGTATCGGCATACTGGCTTGACTGACCCGCCAGATCGCTCGGCAACACATCGGCACTAAAGATGTACTGGAGCGATTTATCCAGCGCCTCTTCATACTGCTCAAGCGCGGCTTTTTGCGAAGCGTTACGGGTACTCTCAGGCTTAGGTAGATCCACCTCTAACGAGTCGATAAAGACCTCCAGCACGTAGCCAATAAAACCATTTGGATTAGCTGCCAAGAATTCACGCTCTTCGTCTCCTAGGACACTTTCAATCTCGCCCTTATTTTCAAGGATGATCTTCATAAGCCCCTTCAGGATTTCTTGGTCATGCTTGATGAGCTTTTGAACAAAGTCGGTCAAATCCTTCGAGAAGGTGTTTGAGAGCGACGTGATCCGTCGCGCAAAGAGGATACTGTTTTGCTCGATGGTCGTAGCGAACTCGGCTTTGGCTGCTGAGTCAACCGTTTCAGGTGAAAGACCCAGATGCATATATTGCTGATAGCGCAGCATCTCATCGAGGTCATCATCTGGCATGGTATGCTGGATGTTCTTTGACTCAAAATTAAACGAGGTCGTAGGCAAGCCTGGGTGGTTCTCAAAGGCAAATTCAATACCCGCTCTCTGAATCCAGTCGGTCAGATCGACCACGCGGTTAAGCCCGTGTGGGAAATACTGCTGCCGAGCTTTGGCAACCAAGTGCTTTGCCATCTCGATGGTCTTAACGGGATCACGGTCTCGTTCATCGAGTTTGATCGTTGCTAAGGTTGTCGTTATAGACGACTTAACCTTAGCCATGACTTTAGAGAAAAGCACCATCGCGCGAAGGCTGGTGATGTTCGACAAATCGTCGAGGTAGGATTTACCGACACCGTTACGATGAAAGTTAAACGCGAAGTAGGTGACGTAATCCGCCGGAATATAGATCAAGCGAGTGTATTGACCTGAGAGCGTTCTAGCGAGCATGACGCGATAGATCTCGTTATTACGTCCAATGGTGAGCTTGCGGCTGTAGACGCCCTTAGAGAGCCTCTCAAGTAGGTCAGCTTCGATGATATTGGCGTAGAGTTCAGAGATATGGTCGATCACGGGCACGAAGCTGTCGCTGCCTAGATTTCTTTTTGCTTTCTCGGTCAAGAGGCTGGCTGTCGTGGTGTTGGAGCGATCCGATTGAAGGATCGATGACAGACCCCCTCCGGAGTCATACCCGACCGAGTCCACCGTGACAGGGTTGCCATCCACATCCGACGGAATAAAGTAACCGATGTGTTCTGACGGATTACCGGGAACATGTACAGGGATGGCCGCCTCAGAAGGAATGGTCATCACTAGAGGACGCCCCACGCTCTTACGCTTAAGGTTAAGGGGTGTCGGAATGCGTACAAAGGGTTTATAGTCAGCTTTGCCTGACTTATAGACCATACTGCCAATCTCACCGGGTGTGGCTTTACCTTCTTTTTTCTTTTCTCGGAATTCGTAATACGACTCCATGGCCAAAGCGCCAATCTCACTGAGCGCCGAGGGCGTGAGCCTTTCAATTTGCTGACGAGTGGCCTTTTCAATTAGGCGAGGTAGCTTAAGCGCATGGTAATTATCAGAGACCTCAATACTCGTTGATAAAAGCTCTTTAAACTTATCGAACTCAACAACCTCGCTCTTGTGTGTAAAGCCGATATGAAGCGCGCCATTATAGGTCTCTTTAGCGGCACTGCTAAACATCGATTCAAGCGCAAACTTAGCTTTGGATTGGGTGTCGTTGGTGTCACCCAGGAAGCCCAGGTTACGTAACACAAAACGATCTTGTCGTTGACTAAAGATATCGGACGAATAGATCGATTCGGTTGAAATGACCTTTGCGGAATTAATGAGTTCGTCGACAGCGGATTCAGGGAGCGTAAGCCGTACGTGAGAGCCTGTTTTAAAAAGCGCGTCTCTTAAAATGGTCTGTAGGTCATCCTTAAGCTTATATTGCCCATCGACTTCAGCGTGAACATATTCAACTAACTTCGCTGTAACCTGAGAAGGAAGAACCGACGTAGCGGTTCGGTAGATAAGCTCGTGGCCGACCATATCCTTTGGTGACAGGACCGAGCTGACTACAATCTGAACGGCCAGTTCAATGTCGGGAAAGAGTTTGAAGATATTTTCATTATCCTCGACCCTCGACATGACGACTTTCGAGATCTGCTCGATCCCAGTGCTGATCATCCCGACTTCAGCGTTTTCATCCGTGAGACGAAATGTTCCGCGGTCTCTACCCGGTTTAACGAGCTTACTGATCAGTGCGGCTTGATCGAGATTTTTGAGGATGGCGCTGGCAGGTTGTGTGGAGCCCGCTTTATTGGCGATCCCTCGAAGTTCAGCGATTACACTCTCATCGGTCTTTGGCATAGGAGTTCTTTCAAATGGAAAGTATTCAAAACGGCTACCTAGGTGCATACATGGAGAACAACTTACTCCTTGTGCGCACGATGGTAGTCAAACTAAAAGAAGCAGCGAGTCTTTTTAATGAAGCTGTAGTCACGCGATATGGCATGGATGCCGTAAATACACTCTACCCTAAAACGTGGAAGTATTACATGAACATTGCGGGGCTCTATCACCCCACTGACACCATGATGGTCGTACCGTCAATGGATACCTTGGAATTGATAGAATTTACAAAAGAAAACCTCGAGATCCATACCGCAACAAAGAAGGCGTATCAATTTGGTTCACGGCAATACTATTCCCTTGTCACGCAGTATCCGGAGCAGGAGTTTTTGATTAACGGGGTTCTTAACCCGGTTGACATGGATCTGGCGATAAAAAGCGAGAACGGCACGATCCTAGGGTATCCTCGAGGTCTCGTCGAAGATAACGAGACCTCGTTGATCAGTGAACTCGAAGGGTTTATAAAGAGTCAGATTCATCGCTGGTTCAATACTCAGTTCATCATGTCGGACAATTTGTTTTGCAGCGTGTTCTTTACGTCGCTGCATGCGTTTGTTTTACCCAAGCTGTTAAATTTACGTTTAAAGCGCTGTAAGACCAACGAAGTGCATAGCTTTCATGTACGGATGTACTTGGCAAGCCACTTTGGTTTAGACCGATATCTGCCCTATCTCACGCAAAAACAAGCCCTTTGGCTATATCGAAATATCCGCTATATTGAACGCAACCCCGGTAAAGCCAAGACGCTCTTTAAACTGATCCAAGAAATCCTAACGCGGCGTGGAGTTCCGATCGGTGAATACTCGGTCAGGCATCTCGATGCGTTTAATGACGATTACACGCCTAAACAGATCGCACGGATCAAACTCATCAATAACGATCAAAATACCCTCTCAAGCGACACCCATTCGGTTGAGGCACTTTTTGATAAAGAGCTTAACAAAGCTTCTGGTAACACCGATTATCTTGATGCGTTTCGTGAACGCGATCTTGAGAGACTAAGAACTTCGAGCTCAGCGATCACACAGACCAAGGTGCTTCACTCATCGATGGTGGATTACGGCGGATCGATTCCTGAGCCTTTTGAAATGATCGCGCTGCGTGAATGGTGTCATCTTTCAATGTCGGGGCACTACGAGGTCTCGGTCTCTTTTAAGGATCCCAAGACCTCAGAGACCCATACGCTCTTTGCCAAAGATGCATTTGCCTACATGCAGTATCTTGCGTTAAATGCGGCGGGATTGACGTTGGAGGTATTTCCCGATTACCTTAACATGCAGCAGCGGCGCCATCCAAAACCCACTGTTAGCGAACTGCTTTCTTTGGTTGATTTTAAGAAGCGTGATCTTTTTAAAGTCGCACAGCGCTTAATCAGTGGCCAGCCTAGTATAGAGGCGTTTTACTCGGTGACAGCCTTTAGAAACTATGTCGAGACCCTCACCGATGAGGCGTACTACCACTGGCTACTGATCTCTTCAATCGAAGATCATTTTGAGCGTGCGTTAGTTGAAAATATGGTGCGTCGTCTTTATGAGGATGAGCGCATTACGTTTACGTTAAAAACCCTTAACGTGGATGAGTGGTTAGCGTCGCTCAATCTACCCCAATACGACAGAACATCGGCCGACGCTGAGAGTCTAGTCCAGTTAATCTTTGAGGCATCAACGGGGTACTCGGTCGATTCAGCACGAATGCTTAAGAATATTCAGCGCTCACTGATTGATCTAATGACGGAGCTCTCAAGTTATACGGTTCAATTTACGCGCGAGATTAATGAAGACCGCATTATTAATGTGGCGTGGCCCGCTGTGCGCTTTGGCAACCAGAGCGCACAACAATCCGATTTTCGCTATGTTGACAACGGTGTCATTTCTACTTCATCGAGTGGATCTCTGTCATCAAGTTGTCAGATCGGCATCGATACCAGCACCTTACTTGAAACCAAGCCTTCAAATACACGACTCAGTACCGTCGTGCAAATTGACCCAGCGAGCTCACACGTCTCAAGCATGCGTTTGATTGAGGGTGTCGATCTGGTTGGACCCCCCATCGAAATGCGTATCACCTATCCTGGGCAAGACATGGCGTTGGAGATAAAGACACAACTTCCAGGCTATACGACATTTGATCGTCTGCCTGAGTCCGCCCGTTCTCAGTTAAAATCCATCTACTAAGGAGTGCTATCTTGAGTAATACCAACGTTGTTCGTACCGCCATCGCTTCATTGATGCAAACCGGTCAGTATATTGGCACCAGTGTTCCGAAGCTCCCTAACTCCACACTCAACCAGAAGCTCGACATCCATCAAGATATCGAGCTGGCTGCGGGTGATGTACCGAGTGTGCGTTATCTGGCCATCGGGAACGGCGGCCATGGTTTTATTGTAGGTGCCAACGGTCATGTGAAATGGAAGGCCGTTCATCATAAGGCCCGTCATACCGCGTTGTACAACCAACTGCCTTTTGTACTGCGGCGCCTAGATGAGGATCTCTCACCGACCGAGCGTTTGCGGTATCGTCTACGTCGTATTGAAACCCACAATGGTGTTCAGTACGCCGCTTATTATCTGCGTGTACTCGATATCAGTACGACCGATGTGCTCGCTGAGCTTCGTCACGTGGAAGACGGTGTTACCACGTCGACCCCCTGGACGCCGACACTCGAGGATCTGAACCCCATGCCGCCGACTCTGGTAGCGGGTGAAGCGGTTACGACCACCGGGGATTATATCGCCTCAACCGCTAAGATCCCTTTCTTGATGTCGGCTGACGATGTTGCGGAGTTTGTCAATGCCGTCAAGATTATTGAAGGCGACGATGGCTATGCGGTTATTAGTGAGGTGGCCACGGTCTCGGGTGTCGATCGCTCCGTAGTTGGTAATATTGGTGGTGCAAACCAAGCTTACACCGATGTAATCTACGCCCAAGTTACTTCGTTTATCTCTACGGCCTGGGTGATGGAATACCAGACCGACGGCGTCGCCTTGACCATCGACGTGGGTAACGTCGAGGCACTTCTCGATGTGTCCGTAGCAGGTATCTAAAAAGACTAGACTATCCATCCGTCTAAAAACGGTGGATAGTCTTCTTTACACGACTATGTTTACGCTACCCAGTCATCAAAAAGCAATGACCCTTTTGGCGATCGATCCGGGTTTAAATAACACGGGTGTCGCTGTTTTTAAGCTCAACCTAGATCCCTTTGAGATTGTGTCGATCAATGCGCTCACGCTTCAAGCACAGCGTTTGATTGATACGAGCGGGCTGGATGATGAAGACTACGCGGAGCGGGCACATAAACGTTACAGCATGGCGCATGCTTTAAAGTCAATTATCGTTCGAGAAAACCCATCAGCCATTGCGTGTGAGAGTCCTTTTTTCGATCGAAGAAAACCATCGAGCTTCGCGGTGTTGACAGAAGTGCTCATCACCTATTACGACACGGCGGTTAAGGTAAACCCAGCGGTCCGTTTCTCCTACGTGGAACCCCTCCTAGTTAAAAAGATTTTAGGCGTGGCAGGTCAAAAAGGCAAGGAGCCCGTTCGAGAATCTATGGAAAAACAAGATTTTCTAAGTAAGTTAACGCAGCGTCTAGACGATCTGGATGAACACGCGGTTGACGCCATCGGGGTAGGGATCACGTACATTAAAGTTAAGAGCGGTCTGGTATGAAAGAGTTGGCTTTTCTTTTGGGCGTTATCGCCGCCGCGGGCACTTTTCTCTATTGGTTTGTAGAAAGTGGAACGATCAAGTATCTTAATTAAAGAAAGGGATTAACGTGTTATTTAAAGCAAGTGGTCCGGTGTCGACATCGGGATATATCATCGTTTTTTTACTGATAGCGTTAGCTGGGATGTATGGCTACCAGCATTACACCGTAGAGTTAGCGAACTCAAAAGTCACTGAGACCAAAGCGGTTTCACAAGTTGATCTGATCCTGAGGCGTGCACGCGAGGCTGAAAGTAAACTCGAGACGGCTGAGGATGCGAACACCAACCTTAAGGGTGTCATTGAACTTCGTGATAAACTTGACGAAGTTAAGAGAGAGACGACACAGCTTCAAAAGATCGAAGTCAAAAAGACTACTGCTCACACCGAAGCCCTTAAAAAGACGCTGCCGATCGTTTCAAAAACAACCTTATCCATAGCAGAAGCGGATAAGGCATCACTGATGCGCATTAACGCCATCTGGGATGCATACTGCTATCCAACTCAACCCGGTGTAAACTGTACGGAACAAGAACAATGAAAACACTTCTTTTGATCAGTTTGGTTTTTCTTCTGTCCGCTTGCGCAACGGTCGAACCCCCTAAAGTGTTTATTCAAAAAGAGATCCAGCTTTTTGAACCCAACCCGAGTTTCTTGGAGCCGTGTATTAAGCCCAAACCGCCCGCGGTTGACACCTTCATGATGGCTTCTGTAAAAGAACGTGAAGACCTTTTAGCGCGTTTAATCCTTGATCAGTATAAGTCAATCACTCTGTGTAATATACAGCTCTCGAGTCAGCGTGACCAGCTCCAAAAAGAAAGAGATCTCGTGAAGAAACATAACGAAGACGAAGCGCTTCGCATGCGAGCCTATAAAGAAAGGTAAACCATTGTGGCTACGAACGAAACTGAACTGTGTTTTTACGCAAAGGTAACGCGCCCAGAAGGTTATAAAGAAGCCGCCGATATCGAAGAGCACGAGCAATGGGAATTTAAACCCCTTGTCAAGGTAGATGGTTCGTCGCGCGGTAAGATGCGTGTGCGTAAGACCACGCGTAATGGCGCCAGTAAGTTTGAACAGACCATCAAGCTGCCTTCGGGTGAGGGTGGGGCTGCTACTGGGATGACGGAGTTTAACACCGTCATCGATGAAGAAGTCTTTGAGGCTTGGAAAAAAGCTTTTGGTGAAAAAGGCTACATCAAGACGCGTTATACATTCATCTCAAAGAACGTGGAGCTCGACTACGATGGACGAACAATCAAGCTGCCGGAGATTAAATACGAGATCGATGCCTTTTATAATCAAAAGGGACAGCGTGGTAAATGGGTCAAGATCGATATTGAGATCGATCACTTACTCGATTATCTCGACGACCAACACCCCGATCTAGGAAAGTTTGGCCTCTCGGTTAAACTCTCGAGTCTGCCACTGGGTCTTGAGGACGCGATCTCAGCCGTTACGAAGAATGCTGAAGAGTGTTCAGCGATCTCTACGTTCTGGGACACCTTTGCTCACAAGGAGATTTCGTGAGTGAGAAACTGGATCGTAGGAGAACTCACCGTTTAACGATCACGCAGGTCTTAGATGAGATGCAGCAGATCGCCGACACGGACTTTCAGGGTGATCTACCCGACAATGCACTGAGTGTATTTAATACACTGAGTGAAGATGATCGAAAAACCTTTTTACGAAGGTCGCTTGAACTACATTGGAAGAACCAGATCGAACTTGCAAAGAACGGCATGCAGGATGTGGTCGTTGAACACGAAGTGGTGATCGATCCAGTCTCTGTCGAGAAAGAGCGTAAGTCGATCGAAGAGGTTGAAGTCGAAGAGCAGCTTCGACTCAAGACTTGGATGAGTAAGGTGACCTTCACACTGGGGCTAGTGGTCTTTGGTGCGATCATTCTGATCACATACTTCTATGGAGGGTCTTCGGCTAACATCACCGATATCCTTAAGCGTTTGAATGGTGTTGCGGATCTTTTACTTAAATGACACGAGGAGAGGGCTCTAAGGCCCTCTCCTCGTCTTTAAATGTGAATTACTAAACTTCCTGCCTCATCACCGCCATTCTGTGTAAGATAAGCGATAAAGCCCATTGTGCCATCATAACTCAAATAGAGACGGTAGCCAAAGTAGCTGTTTGGGTAGGTCGCGGGTGGCGTGAACTTGTTCGAGAAATTGAACGCCGTTCCATCGAAAGTATAGACATAAACTTCACCTGAGTTGACATACGGGGTTTGTTTAAGATTAGCGACGAGCATCTTATTACCCTTAAACTCAACCCGCCCACCAAACTTATCGTTTGACGCCAGATCGTTCGGAACGATCTTCTGTACCTGAGTCCACGTAGTGCCACTGCGTTTAAAAACATAGATCGCGCCATTAGGCGTATTAGCCGTGGGGTAACACCCTGTGACAACGATGTTTCCGTCACTAGAAAGACCTCCGCTGCGGGCGCTAAGCATTTTTGAAGTCTCGGAATCAGAGGCTACGAGCTTAGCTTGCTCACTCCATGTTGAACCCGTTCGGGTGTAAATGTAAATGCATCCCGCGTCTATAAAACCGGAGATATCTGCACCGTGCGCTCCAGCGGCTAGAGTATTTCCATCGCTTGAAAGCGAGAGAAGCTGCCACGCCATATCCTGCCATTGGTCTGTCTGGGACGGGGAGACTTTAGATTGGAGCGTCCATGTGTTGGAAACGAGGGCGTAGATATACACCGCCCCCTTACCAGCGTCAGCATATGCAGCACCTATAGCTATTGTGGTGCTGTCTCGAGAAATTACGGCGGTTGAGCCGTAATGTGCATCGGGCAATAGGTCAGACGGAGTGAGTTTCTGGACAAATAACCACACATCCCCTGTACGAGAATAAATGTAAGCGGAACCTTTGTTGATAGCAGTGCCTGTCCAAGCCGGCGCGCAGATAACAGCCAGCGTTCCTTCCGGGTTCATTGCCACCCAAAGACCAAACATTTCAGAGGTCAGTGGAACAGGTGCTTTAATGTACTGCTTGTTAGTGTAAACGCCGTTGACGCGTTTATAAAAATAGACCGCACCACTATCTAAAGCAGTGTTATCGTCGTTATACGCACCGATAAGGATGTAGTCTTTGTCGTCACTTACAGCAAAGCTGTTGCCAAAACGACTATCTGGGTAATAGTTCTGCGCAACAAGGCGTTGAATCTCAGTGTTAATCAAACCGTCGTTCCCGGTGGTAAAAGCCACCGGGGTACTCCACGCACTCACCAGACCACTTTGGCTCCGGTAGCGGCAACGTACAAAATGTTGGGTTAATTCTTTTATATAGGTAGGCGCCCATTGCGTTAAATCGTTCGAGTTGTAGACACTTTCAAGGAGTTGATTAAACTCCGTGTTTAAACTAAGCTGCCAGTCACTTCCACTATGTACCGCGTTAGTTTGATCGAGGTTAAAAGTTGACGCAACGATTAATACCTTTGAGAAAGAAATCGTGTCACCATTTAAAGGTGACTCAATAACAGGGGTTTCAATCTCAGGCAGAATGATCTGAATGGGATAAGTGCGGCCGTTGATGATGATCGCACCGGGTCCTGGTGTCGAGTTTGCCGTGAAGGTGATGACATCCACCTCTCGACTGAGCACTCCGCCTAGACCGATCGCTGTGTAGATCGCTGAGGTGTCGTAATTGGTGATCGTGTACTGGACGGTTTTGGTCGTGATGACTTGATCTGGTCCAAAGAGGCTCGGAATACTTGGGTCAGAGATCTCAGGTGGGAAGATATCGCGGGGTAAGAAACCCTGTGCATCGCGCGCAACCGCGCCATTCGGTTTATTAAGGTCTTCCGAACCCAAAAGACGAAGTTTAGCACGCGCACCCTTAGCGCTAACGCTCCCGGTGCCGCCCTGTTCGATAGGAAGCGCCTCGAGATCACTAAGTTCAGGTCCAAACAAAAAACGGGTCTTAATATCCATGGTTGAATTACTCCTTAAGAATACGCACCCAGCTCAAGGAGAACACCTTGGCTATAGTGATAAGGCTGTTGACAATACATCTGGTCGGTGATGTTTTCAAGGGTATCGCGGGCTTGAAGGGTATGGACGTAGTTCCGATAGTAGCTATCGACCACTGTCACCGACCACACCCCGTCTTCTTTGACTTTCCAATACTCTGCAAGTCGACCATGACCAACGATAAGTGGATAGGTCGGATCCTGATAGGTACTAAAGATACCTGGAGACTGTATTTGACGAATGCTGATTTTATTAGAAAAGAGGTTGGGTGTGTCGATAACGACCAAGAAACTCTGTGAAAGCGTCAAGTACCGCTTAAGGACTGCGTCACTATAGACTTCATCGAGATTAATGAGTCTGTCACTAAGCTCACTCTGGGTGAGCTTAAGTGGACTCAAGTCGATATATTGACGTGCCTCAAAGAGTCGTTCGAGGTAGGGGAGTTGGTTGATATCGAGCTCAAAGCTTTTATCGCCCGTCTGATAAAAGATGTTCTCTTGCGGCAAAACCATCACGCCGGCTAAGACCAAGATGACGGATTTATGCGTAAGATCCTCTTCAACAGAGAAGAGGATCTTATCTTTCAGATGCATGTTAGGGCGTGAGGTGATCTTTTCAGGATCAAGCTTAACTTTTGTAACGGCACCGATGTCTAAGAAGCTCGTTAAACCAAAGTGATTGTGGTTGCAGATTCGGCTACTGACACCCCCGTCGACGATGTAAGCAACTTGGCCATCCGTGTCGGTCATGTGGTAAAAACCATTGACCGACACCAGCGCATGACTATGGATCAGTGAGAGGTCCGTGTCAAACTGAGGGCGCGTCAAAACGATGTCGGGTAGTTCTTCACGCGGATAGTTTTCAGGTGTCACAAAGCCGCGCTTAGCTAAATGTGTCTGATAGCAGGCCCGGTGCATATCGCCATACTTAACGTAGCTTACCTTTTGATCAGGTAAGCTTGCAAGCGTATCGAGTGTTCGGTTCCCTAAGACTTGAAGTAAGACATTCAGGGTGTTGCCATACGTGGCGTATTCGTCTCGAAGCTGCTCCATATTGACAAAAACATCTTCGCCAGAAAGATTCAACGTAAGGATGATTCTTCTATAATTCAAAAACAAATTGATCACCAACTCATTTCCGAGACTGGGCGAAACCCATTGACTCGCACTTTGGTTGGGTAGTGCGTGCGCTCTAACGAGGCTGTACATACCGATTCCTTTTTAACAAGCTTGTTTATGAGGGTGAGAAGCCGCTATCTTGTGACAATGAAAGCTTATTAATATGCTTTCTCTTTGATTAAAACGCCTTCTAAAGGAGAATCTCGGTGAGTAGTGTTACCTATCCGTTTGATTCATCGGGGGTAGCCCCTGAGAATCTCGTGGCAAACGAGCTCCATACGGTAACTGCGATCAACGCCGTCCCGTACCGCATCCTCATCCCTATCTTTGCACCATTTTATCTCCACAATCTCAAGCTGGAGCACGTCGACTTGACAGGTGTTGTAAAACCCCTGGATGAAGGCGTGGATTTTTATCCTTCGCTTCCTTATATGGCGGCGACGCGATCGATCGGTCAGTATCTGTATGGCGGTCTTGTCTTTAACAACGATTTGATGAATGGCACGATCCGCGTTACCTATCAGACGCTGGGGGGTGAGTGGTGCGCCGATGTAGACTACGTTCACGGCCAGCTCCTTGAAAGTATCTACAACTCGCGTGTCGTCTGGTGGGATCAAATCACCGATAAACAGGGCGTCTTTCCGCCGATTGAACACAGTCATGATGTAGGGAGTTTTTATGGTCACACGGAGCTTCTGCTGCGCTTAGAAGCGATCCGTGAAGCGATCATGACCGCACCTGCTTCGGCGCCGGCATCGTATCTTGCACATCTTCTGGATAGCCAAAACCCACACCAGACCAATAAAGCCCAGGTCGGTTTGGGTAACGTACCCAACCTGGCGCTTGCAACCGACGCTGACGTAGCAAATGCGCTTTTTGAAGACAAGTTTATCACCTTGCGTCAAGTGCTTTTGCTCATGGGTAGAACGCCTCAGTAATACAAAATCCATTCTCATCTTTTTAAAACTTCTTCAAAGATACCGGAGTATACAAACATGAGCGGTCTTAAGAACAAACTGATTTCCGATGGCACTGTCCAGCTTCTGGGTACGGTAAGCGACAGCGTCCTGTTTTCCCTGACGACGATCCGGGCCGTGAACCCAACCGCCACGGTTAAAGAGATCACGATCTGGGTCTCTACGTCACCGACGCCAAGCGACGTTGATTTGGTTGAAGCACCGACGAGCCTTACGCCCAAGGGCCGGTACGAGCAGAACAACCTGCAACTCTCTCCGGGTGAAAAAGTCTTTGTGTTTGCCCCGGCAGGCGTGGTCTTTCGCATGGAAACCGTCGACGAAGCTTAACTCTTCTCGTTTACGCTTTGGAGGATTAAGCTATGCCGAGACAGTTGCAGCAAGCGGATCCCTTTATCACTAACTTCACCGATGTCGCCTCCGTTGACAAAGGCGGTACGGGAAGTACCAGTGTGGAGGGTGCCGTACAAAACCTCGGTGGGGTCTCACGCGATCTTTTGGGAGTGCCAAACGGTATCCTTCAGACCGACGAACGTGGATTTATCCCTACCGCGGTTCTAAGAGAAGCGGGCTTTACGATCGGCTACGCGCTTGAAGGACCCGAGTCTCTTACTCACGGTAATGTCAGTGTTTTTCGCATCACTAACTTTAACAGCTTAGCGAAACCCGTGGTCTCTGTTGACCATGGTTCGGTGAGTGTGGTGGGTGAAGAGATCTTTATCACCGCGCCTCTTTTTGGCGACGCGGTAGTTTTAACCGTTAATGACCGGCGGATCACCCTTCCGATTTATCAGGATGGGCCCATCCCGCCTAAGATCGTTTATCCGGAAGCGGGTCTAAAGATCCGTAAACGCTCTACGATCGTGTGTCGTGCGTTTCACAGTGAACCTGAAGCATACAGTGCATGGACGCCTATCGATGCAGTAGGCGGGCTCTATGCCCCTGTGCCGAGCTTGGCAAGCGGTATCGAAGTGCTGGGTAAACGAGGTCAAGCGGGTGCGGCCTATGTCCGCACTCAGGTAGGCACACACCAGCTCGGTGAGTCGATCACTCGGCGCCGTATCTTTAAGACACAGGACTCGGAGTTCTATTTCTTTAAGTCAGGTAGTGGTGAGATGCGTTACCGCTGGATCTACCCGATCGCTGAACATGTTTCGACCGATTGGGAAGTGGCGACCGACAGCGCATTTAGTCAAATCGTTTTTAGTCGCTACTACGATACAGAAAACCTGACCACCTGTGAAGTGAATCTACCGGAAGGGGCTTACTTTGTGAGAACGCGCTTTAATGGGCGGCTTGCAGGGGGTACTCCGATTCAAAGTTAGTGGAGTGTTAACAGATGCGAGTGACGGGCTTAACGGCCCGTCACTCTTCTTTAATGTTTAAAATAGGCTTGGGCAAATGGTGTGGTTGGGCGTATAAAACGCTTATTAAGAGATAAGGACAGTGGTGATGAAGACAATCGGTGTTGTGAAGACGGTGGGTTTTCCGAGTAACTTGGGTGCTGGTAAACTTGCTTTGGTTAAAGAAGACGGCCACCTGAACCTGGAATATAAAGGCACTCAGGACACTAAGAGCATGCGGGCGAGAAGATCGATTCGTCTTAAAGGAGACGTCTCGATCCCACGAAGCTATCCTGGCCACCCCTACACCTATCAGTATTTGGTCGAGAACTACGACAGCTTTACCGAGTACAGCGGCTCTACAACGGCCGGCTCAATCGATGTGTCAGGTGAAGGCGTTAACCTTACTACACCGACGACGGGTGATAGGCTCTATATCACGATCAATGGTGAAGTCTCACGCGTGATGCTTAGGCAAGCGGTGATTGGAAAACCCATCATCACCTACCCGTTAAACAACGGTGTCAATGCCCCTTTGGCGTTGGATGTGCTTTTGTCTGGCTATTTTCCGGAAGTTCCTTCTGAGCCCTTCGAGCTTGTTGAGTGGGTGATTGCGTCCGATATAAATTTCACACAAAACGTAAAGACTTATTCGAAGTCAAGCGCTACCCCACTTTTAAATCTTTCTATCTTTGGTCTATTCAGTAATACACTCCATTATCTTAGAGTAAGATTTAAAGGAATGCTCTCGGGTTATTCTGAATGGTCGGATACAGTGAGTTTCACTACGGTCTTTTCAGAGATTGTTGGTGTTGAGCAAACAAAATTAATCGCAAACGATGGTATAGCCACCGATAACCTAGGTCGTTTTGTGGCGTTAAGTGGTGATGGTAACACCGCCGCATGTGCTGCACCCTACCGAGATGATGTTGTAGCAAACTCTGGAGCAATCTACATTTATGTCCGGAATGGTGCTTCTTGGACTTTTCAAACAAAACTTTTAGTAAGTGATCCTACCGTAACTCTCACTGTGGGGTATAATCTAAAACTCTCTTACGACGGAAACACGCTTGCGATAGGTTCTCCCTTCTCTACTAATAACGGAGCAGGAAGTGGTGCATTCTATATCTTTACAAGGAACGGCACGACTTGGAGTCAAGAAGCCAAAGTGTTTCCGGTCGACGGAGTCGCAAACGCTAATTTTGGCTATGCGTTGTCTTTAAGTCCGGATGGCAATACACTAGCAGTTGGGGCACGAACAGACGACGATTTAGGCACCAACTCAGGGAGTGTTTATCTTTATCTACGGTCAGGTAACACCTGGAGTAAACAGGCTAAACTGATCGCTGATGATGGCTCGAGTGGCCACGTATATGGTTGTTCTGTTGCTTTAAGTGGGGATGGCAGTACATTGGCAGTAGGGAGTCCTATTTCTAATGGTATCGTAAATGGATCAGGCTCTGTCTATATTTACATTTTAAGTGGATCGACGTGGATAAAACAGAGTAAACTCATTGCCAATGATGGTGTAAACGGCGACAACTTTGGTTATGTAGTCTCACTTAGCGCAGATGGTTCAACCGTACTGATTGGTGCTCCGATTAAAACAACAAGTGGTTCTAATGGAGGGGGCGCATATATTTTCAAACGCGCAGGGATAAGTTGGTCCCAGCAATCCCATATATTACCCTTGGATAATGCAGCTGGTGATAAATTCGGCTATACGGTTTCTCTTTCATATAACGGGCAACTGGCAGCGATTGGGGCGCCCTATAATAACAGCAAAGGAATAAACAGTGGATCCGTCTACATCTACACAGTGGTCAATACTGTATGGGATCAAAAGCTTAAACTTTCAGCCAGTGATGGCATTGCTGATGATAACTTCGGTATCTCAGTAAGCCTTAATCGAGATGGAAATCAACTACTAATCGGATCATGGTATAGTGACCCTAAAGGCTCTAGTAGCGGAGCTGCATATATCTTCATCTAAAAGACCTAGGTCTGTTAGATGATGTGGTAAAAGGAATGATTGAGTTTTTAAAGAGGTGAGTTTAAAGACTCACCTCTATCACTTAACAAGGAGTGAGCAGTATGTCGACATTGGTTGCAAGTGAATGGAGCGATGCCGTTGAGTTTACGGTGCGTCCTTTGGGTGAAGGCTATTCAGAAGTGGCAAAGCTGATTCCGATCGAAGGCCAGTCTGACAGTAAATTTGGTCGAGGTTTGGCTGTCGATGGTGAGGGTGAGTTTATGCTCGCTCCGCTAATGCATTACAACACGCCGTATGTTAAGGCGGGTCGGGTAGATGTCTATCAGCGTTTAAACAACGTCTGGAAGCGTGTTACGACGATCCAGTCGCCTACGCCTGCGCTTAATGAAGGCTTTGGAGTCCACGCAGCGCTGTCCCGCGACGGCCTGACGGCCTATATCGGCGCAGAAGGCAATGCGGTAAAGGGATCTAACACGGGCTGCCTTTACATTTTTACCCGACCGACGAAGACGTCTAATAACTGGGTGTATCAGACGGTGCTTTATCCGGATGACCCCCAGATCAACGGCTACTTTGGAACCTCTGTTGCGGTTTCAAGCGATCAGAAGACCCTTGCGGTCGGTAAAGTCGAAGACCCGCGATACATAAACGCTGGTATTACTTCTGGTGCGATCTACATCTTTAAAAAAGGCACTGATGGTCTTTGGTATCAAAACCAAAAACTGGTGAGCAGTGATCTTGGCGGTACGGCACGTCTGGGTCGCGCCATAGCGCTCTCGGGCAATGGTAAAGAGTTGGTTTCCGTAGCGCCCCGCGTATATACCGAAATAAACAACCCCTATAATAACACCATCTATCACTTTAGCTTGGTGGGGCCTGTTTACATCCAGACAGCTGTTACGCACTTTCCTGATTCCAAGGACGGTGTGGTTAATGGCGGTGGCGTGTGTCTTAATGAAGACGGCACGATTATGGCGGCGAGTAACAACTACGACGCCGCGCGTGGTGTGGCTTATACGGGCGACGTCTATATCTTCGAGAAGACCGCTTTTTCAGTTTGGACACCCAAACAAAAAATCATCCCGAGAACGGATGCGGCACTCTTCGGAACTGACGTTGCTCTAACCAGCGATGGCTCCATCTTGATGGTGGGTGCACGTCTTGACGATACGGCGTCGACCGACTCGGGTGCGATCTATTTTTATGACCGCATCAACGACGGTTTTCAATATCAGCAATCTTTGCTACCAAAGACCCCCACTGCTGAAGACCGCTTTGGTCGCGCTATTGCGCTAAACAGCACCGGTGACATGATGATCGTTGGTGCTTTCTGTGACGACGATGACACGGACCCTACGACGTATCCTGGACTGGGTTCGGCTTACGTCTTTATTCGAAATGGCTCAACCTGGACACAAGTACAAAAGATCATCCCTAGTGCCAAGACCGCTTGGGCGTGGTTTGGTATCGATGTGGCTGTAAGTCAGGACGGCGCGATCGCTGTGATCGGTTGTCCGGGTGAGTTGAGCGGTGGCGTCTCTAAAGGTGGTTTTTACTACTACAAGAATGTGAATGGCTCCTGGGTAGAGACCGCTAAGGTATTTTCGCCCGACGGTGTTTCTGGAGATCAGTTTGCTACATCTGTTACGCTTGACGCATCTGGAAGCTACCTTATTGTCGGTTGCGCGAAAGATGACACCGCTGCTTTAAACGGTGGTTCAATCTACATTTACACACGCTCAGGTGACACCTGGACATTCCAACAAAAGATTACCAGCCCCGAATCCGAAGCTGAAGGTTACTTCGGCTATCGCACAGCGGTTAATGGCGATGCTACCGCCATGGCGGTAGGCTGCTATTCTAAGGATGTTAGTGGGCTCACTGACTCAGGCGCCGTTTATTACTACACGCGTTCTGGATCAGCCTGGACATATCGTACGCGCATTACTTCACCACGCTCAGCTGCTGGCGCTGGGTTTGGGCTTGGTTTGGCAATGACGCAAGACGGCAACACGCTCTACGTGGGTGCCTTTAACGACCTGAATAAGGGTGCAGTATTTATCTTTAACCGTAATGGCTATGTCTGGAACTACGATCGTGAGCTGACTGATCCGCTCCCCATGAGCCTGGCCCGATTTGGTATTGGACTCGCACTCTCTGGCGATGGTTCGATTCTTGCTGTGGGTGCTGATAATGCTTCGGAAACCCTGCTTCGCGCAGGACGCGTTAACGTCTATATCAAACCCTCTACCTTCGAGCAGAAGCTTCTCACCGAGCCGTTCATTGAACGCTCTAAGTTCTATGCAGATGACACCAGTGCAGGAGACTATTTTGGTGTCTCCTGCACCTTAAACGCAGAAGGCGACTACGCGATCGTGGGTGCCTGCTATGACGCAGATAAGGGCACTAACGCAGGTGCCTGCTACGCGTTCAAGCGCGTAGGGCACAACTGGGTTCAGAAAGCCAAGTTTTATGGCCTAAATACTAAAGAAGGCGATCTTTTTGGCGTCGCGGTTTCGATGAACTCGGATGCGAACTTCTTGGTTGTTGGTGCACCGGTAGGTAGTACGGAGGGTCGAGTTAATAGCGGCGCGATCTATCTGTTTGATCGTGAAGGTGAGACGTGGCGTCAACGTGGCTTGCCTTGGGCACATAGTGAAGCCATCGCTAACAACGGCCGGATCTTTGCTCGGTCGGTGGCCGTTAGTGATGATGGTGTTCACCTTCTTATTGCCGCCTCTGCGGCTGATCAGGCTCCTGGTGGTCCGGCGTCAGGACTGGTTTACTATGTAACCTATGACGGTTCTGATTTTACTGAGCGTCAGAAGTTCTGGAGTAGCACCGCAACGCAGAGTGACTACTTTGGCCATGGTCTTTCCATGAGCAAAGATGGTTTGATCGCAATCGTCGGTGCGCCTTATGATGATAATGGTGTCTTGACCGACGACGGCTCAGCCTTTGTCTTTACTCGGAGTGGTTACACTTGGACCCAGGAACAAAAACTGATTGCGCCTGAGGCAGCTTCAGGTATGACGAGTCTTTGGACTTCCGCGATATCGGGAGACGGCAGCATCATTCTTCTCTCCAGTAATAACAGCGCTGGAATGGGTGCGTTTTATCTTTACAAGCGTGTTCTGAGTACCTACACGCTGGTTAAGAAACTTTACAGCAAGGATGGCCAGGCGGGAGACGCGCTTAGTTTTAGCTTGGCGCTAAACTACGACGGTGCGGTAGCGCTCTCTGGCGCGGTGGGTGACGACGATCGGGGTTCTTCCGCTGGCGCAGTCTACACATTTGGGACTGGTGATATCGTCGGAGAAGGGTATCGCCTTTGCAACACGATCTATTGCCCTGAAGATCAGCGTAGCGTGGGCGATAATTTTGCCGCTGGCGTTGCGCTCTCTGGCGACGGCAACTATGCATTAATCGGTCGAACCTTTGGCAATGCTAAAAACGGCGATTTCTTCGCATTTGAAAGAAGTGGGGTCGACTGGATCAGCAAAGGTAGTTTCACCGCAAACGATCTTTCTAACACCGATTTGTTCGGACTGCAGATTTCAATGAGTTTAGACGCTCAGCATGCGGTCATATCGGCGCAAATGCAGAGTGCTTCATCTCAGCCTGAAGTAGGTTCAATTTACTACTTCACCCGCAGTGGCGACACCTGGATCCAACAACAAAAGATCGTTTGCCCGGATGTAGAAGCCTACGCTAACTTTGGTGCTGGCTTGGCAATCTCTGGAGACTCTCTTCACCTTTTAGTTGGTGCTGAAAATAAAGACGTTGGAGGAAACACCGTGGCGGGTAAAGTTTACTACTTTACCCGAAGTGGAAACACCTGGACACTTGCAAGCAGTTTTACTCAACCCACTGGGCCTGTCGAACCGTGGCGTTTTGGCGGCGGTATTGCGCTTAACTACACGGGTGATTACGCCATGGTGGGTGGGGTCTTCACATCGCTAACGGGATACGCTTCCGGCGCAGTGAATGTCCTTAACCGCAGTGGAAACACCTGGACCGGAACAGGACTGATTGAAAGCCCTGAAAAGAACAGTGAGTCAACTGCGTTTGGTATTGGTATTGCGATAAGCCGCGATCTTAAGATCGCACTCATCGGCGCTTCGATTGCAGATGGACTTTATCGTGACGAAGGTGCGGTTTACCTCTATGAGCGTAACGCCATCACCTATAAGTGGGACTTCGTACGCAAAATCGCACGGCCATTCAGGAATTTTATCAGCTTTGGTCGAGCAGTGGCGATGAGTGAAAACGTTAACCACGTCCTTGTGTCGGAGCCACGCAGCGGGTATGCTGGCTCTGAAACAGGCGCTTTCCATTATTTCTCAATGGGACGTGAGAGCGATATCGTGCCGGTCGATGATAACCAACATCGGTTTAGAAGCGCTGTTGTTCCGATTGACGCAGGCCCGCTTGACCAATTTGGTTACAAAACTGCGATTCATCCCTCAGGTAACTGGATGATCGTAGGTGCGCGTAATAAAGACTTGGGTGGTATCGAAGCCGTTGGGAAATATTACAGCTACAGGCGGATCGGTAACAAATGGGTCTATCACAGAAGCCACAATGGTAATTATGATCCCGGTATGGGTATAAATCCAGCGTTTGGTGCGTCGCTGGCATGGGCTCAGAAAACAGGCGGCTACTATGCCATTGGGGCTCCGAACGATGCGACCTACGGCGCCTCATTGGGCGCAGTCTATCTTTACACGGTGAGTAATCTCAGTCCGACGACTTTTGATCTTCCGAGCTTCGTCAGGATTGCATCGAATGCTCCGCAAAGCGGAGAGAATTTTGGTGAGGGCGTTGCCTTGTCGGGCGATGCGGAATACATCGCGGTTGGTGCGCCTTTTTACAGCGGCACTGTGACAAACCAGGGCCGCGTTCAGATCTTTACGCGGGTAGGAAGCGTTGTTACGCACCAAGCGACGATCGTGGCACCCACGCCTCAGAGCAATCATCGTTTTGGTAACCCCGTCGCAATCAATGGCGCAGGTGATGTACTGGCGGTCTCCGCTTACCATGACAGCAATGCGATGAATGACGGCGCCTCTCTAGCTGGAGCAGTCTTTATCTATAAGCGCGTGGGTTCTGTGTGGTCCTTCGCTGAGAAGATCTTGCCGCCTGAAGTCACCACGGGTTTTGGCATCGGCTTAGCCTATGCCGAAAACAGAAAGCTTCTTCTGGTGAGTGCCTTTAAGCCAGGTCAGGTGGATGCGTCGGTTTATCAGTATGACCTGAGTGGCAGTAACGCCGTTTATCAACGAAAAGCACTCACGGTCAAAGCGGGCATCAGTGACGTAGATGGCCAATACCCACCCAGCCTCTCAACGGATGCATGGGGGCGCTGGATCGCCGCAGGCTGCTTTTATAAGGATCTCAGTGGCGTGGACAGTGGTGAAGTCCGGATGTTTAGCACCATGGATTTTAACTTCCAGACTGAGCCATATCTACTCATGGGTAATGAGAAGAAAGCGCTTCAGTTGAAAAAGATCCTGCCGCCTGTTTTGAACGCAAGCTTTAACTTCGGCGACCCGGTCAAAATCAGTGGTGATGATAATTACCTCGCGGTCTCTGAGCACTATGCGGCCGTTGCTGGCGTTACCAACGCTGGACGTGTTCGTATTTTCACCAAAAACACCGAAGGTAACTGGGTACTTCAAACCACACTTGAAAACCCACTCCCGGTGGCAAACGATTACTTCGGAACCGGGCTTTCGTTTAATGAAGATGCCACTTACCTCATCGTGGGTGCGTATCGTGCAGACACGACAGCGGCCGATGCAGGCATCCTTTACACCTACACGCGTAGTGGAACCGTTTGGACCCGTGGTGCTTCGATCAATATCCCGGAAGCCGTCAGTGGTAATGAGTTCGGTATTTCGACTGCTCTTTCCACCAATCAACTCTATTTGGCTGTAGGTGCTCAAGTAGCTGGCGGGATTGTGGCGGGCTCTGGTGCGGTCTATTTGTTCTCAAGATCCAATACCGCGAGTGCGTGGACTTATCTCTACAAGCTCTGGCCGTCCGATGGTGCATTGAACGACGGCTTTGGTCGGTCAGTTTCCTTTAGTGAGGACGGTTCACGGATGGTGGTGACCGCCTATGTCGATTCGGGCGCAGTTAACTACGTCGGCTCGGTCTATATCTACAAACGACCCGATTTGTCGCTCGACAACTGGATCTTGCAAGCGAAGATCTACGCACCTGAAGGCATCACGGATGATCGCTTTGGTATTTCGGCAAGTATCTCTGCCGATGGCGCGATCCTTGCGGTAGGTGCTTCTGCGCGAGACGATCGTGGTATGAACTCCGGGTGTGTCTACATCTATACGTGCCGTGGTAACGATTGGAAATATCGGTTCAAGATCTACCCCGATGATCCGATCGCAGGTCAAAGCTTTGGCATTTCGGTATGCTTTAGTAAATACGCCAACCACCTTTACGTGGGTGCCCAGTCGGACCCTCAGGCAGGTGCAAACGGCGGCGCGGTCTACGACTTCCTGATCAACACGTCTGCCCAGGAAGTTAAGTACGGTTCACGCCTGGTGCCTGCCTACCGGTTCTCTGATCCGGTGCTTGCAAGCGGAGATGAGTTCTGCGGTGGGTCAGCGATCAGTGAAGACGGTACGATGATGCTGGTGGGTTATCGTAAGGACGTCAGCACAGGCAATAAGGGTTACGTGTGGTTTTATAAACGTGACCAAGGTAAGAACAACTTCCCGACCGCACCGACGGCGATCTTCGGCGCGCCTGACGGCGCCGCAAGCGATGGTTTTGGTGAACATATTGCTACCGATTCCACTTTGACACACATTCTGGTCTGCGCCACAGGTGCGCCACTTGGAGGTGTTGAGCGAGGGAAAGTCTATTACTTCACACGCTCGGGTGATACGTTCACATTTGTGCAATCAATCACCTCTCCTGTTCCGACCGACAGTGAACGATTTGCAGCGATAGTCGCTATGAACGATGCGGGTGACATAGCGTTGATTGGTAACTACAACTCTACGCCAGCGATCACCGGAGGTACGGCACGCGGTTCTGTTCATGTCATGACACGTAGTGGTTCAACCTGGACCCAGCAGCAAGTCATTCTTGCCCCCGATAAGGCGGACGGAGATAACTTTGGAACTCACATCGCAGTTAATAGCGATGCCACCCAGATCCTGATCACGGCCCGCTTTGATGATGACAGTGGAGCAGACACCGGCTCCGTTTATTACTACACACGGAGTGGTTCGGTCTACACGTTTGTAAACAAGGTCTACGATCCGATTCCTCAAACGGATACGCGCTGGGGTGGTGCTTTGTCACTCAACAGCGATGGGACGATTGCTACCATTGGTAACAGCAAGCGCGTTATAAACGGTTCCGTCTCGGGCGTGATCAACCGCTATAAACGCACCGGTTCGGTCTGGAAGCGCTATGAAGAAGTAGAAGGCGTTATCCCGACCAACGTCTGGGCTATTTTTGATCTCAACGTTTACGTGAGTAGAAATCAGAACTTCATGATCGTTCCTGATAATGCTGGTGTATCGGGGCGCAACGGCGGACACACCCTTTACGCTAACCCAACCGTTAACCCTGAGTTCTTCTATAAGTAATTTGAAGATCTTCTGGTAAACCTTTTAAGACTGGGGAGACCTCAAAGCCTCCCCAGTCTTTTTTAACTTAAAATAGCTTTGGAGAATCTTTAAGATGACTAATCTCGGAAATCCCCAAGACGTCTTTGCTCGTGTCGAAAACGGCCAGATCGTTGAATACCCGGTCTACCGTCTTCACATCGAAAACCGCTCACATCCGGTTGAGTGGTACACTCCGGTCGTCGAAGTGAATAAACCCGAAGTACCGGAGTTTCATTACCTGACCCCGACACTGACGCTTAAAGACGGTGTCGTTAATGTCACCTACAGCGTTAAAGCTTTCGATCTTTCGCAACTACTGGCGCGTGTCAATAGCAGCGTGATGGATCTGCCGGGTAAATCAGAAGTCTTCATCAGCCAGATCGATCCCAAGCTGGCTGACCGGATCGTCAATCTGACCACCAACTACGCGGAAGGTAAACTCGAAGCGTTTATCGCCACACGCGGTTACGACAGCCTGAACAACCTTCTGTCGCGTTACAAAGACTCGAGCGTTGCCAAGTTTAAACTCGAGGCCAATCATGTCCAGGGTCTTCTTGATGCGCTGTGGAGCCGTCTCTTGGCTTACTACGGTGAAATCAACACTGGCGTTAAACCCATCCCAATGAGTCTTAGCGAAATCGATGCAGTGATCGGTGAGTTCACCTGGGGTGATTTGGCGTAATGTTTTAAAGAGATCCAATGACCGAGGGACTTAACGGTCCCTCGGCTTTTATCACTTTTCTTTTAAGAGGTATGACATGCGCTTTCGCCACGTTTACATGATCGGTTTCACCTTTTTGACGTTCTTGATGCTCTTTGTAACGAGCCCTGATGTGGGTATCATCGACAGCTTGCCGATGGGAGCGGGTTTTATTGCAACGGTGGTCTTGATGCTCCGTGCGGTGATCTATGTTGCGATCCTGCACTTCTCTCGTAAGGCGCTCTTCGACTATCTTGACATGGAAGCGCTTCATGAGAAAGCCAAGACCGAACCGATGGCTGCCGCCGTTGCGATGGTTGCGATGGCGATCGCGATGATCGCCATCGCGATGCTTATCGTCGCTGCTGTAGGTTAAATCAAAAAGGAGAAAAGACTATGACACGGACCCTTCAGTGTGTGCTGGGGGTCCTGTTCTATGCTTTTTGTATGCTAAGCATGGCGCAGGACGTTAAAACTTATATCCCCGAGAAGGCCTACCCACTGCTTCCGATCTTTTATAAAGAAGCGGGTAGGCTCATGCCCTATATTCCAACGCCGGCGTATTTTGGTGCTTTGGGTGAACAGGAGAGCTGTCTTTCACTTAAACACAGTCGGTGTTTCTCGCCAACTTCACAACTTTTAACACCACGGGAACAAGGTCTTGGGATTTTCCAGTTGACTAGGGCTTTCAAAACCGATGGAAGCACGCGCTTTGATGCACTTAGTGACATGCGTAAAAACTATGCCACTGAGCTCTCGGAGCTCTCATGGACTAACTTAAAGAGTCGACCGGATCTACAAATCCGAACAGCTGTCTTGATGGTACGAGAAAGCTATCAGCGCTTAGCAGGCGTTAAAGACCCTATGGCGCGCCTTCAGATGGCCGACGCAGCCTATAACGGCGGGATCGGGGGCACACTCAAGGAAAGAACTGCGTGCGGCTTAGCGGCTAACTGTGACCCCTCTAAATGGTTTCATAATGTCGAGCTGTATTGCCTAAAAAGTAAAAAGCCGCTTTATGGGAATCGCTCCGCATGCATGATCAATCGTGAACACCCAGAGCTCATTTTTAATCACCGTCTTCCCAAGTACCAGCGGCACTATGAAGACTTTATAAAACGAGGTGTTAGAACATGAATTCGTCCTTAGAGGCGTACCAGCTTCTTGAAAAGCTGGCCGCCAAACCGATCGACAGCACTTCGTTTCCAACTCACTTTAATGTCGTGATGCGTTTAAAGAACGCCATGAGTGATCCTGACGTGCCTTTTAAGAAAGTCATCGATATTCTTAGGGGTGAGGTGGTCGTGAGCGCCAAGATCATAAAGACTGCCAACGCGGCAGTCTATCACGGCTATGGCGAAATTAAAGATATCGAAAAGGCCGTCATGCGTCTAGGCTTGCAGGCGGTTAGACGCATCTCTTTGGGCATAGCGATGGCGCAGCTCTCCCACTCTAAAGAGATGCTCCACTACACAGCGCTAAGTCGTTTAATCTGGCTGCATTCGATCTATACGGCCTCCGCGGGTTATGTCTTAGCCCGCGAGTTTACCAAAGTGCATCCTGACGAAGCGTTCTTCACCGGCTTTGTGGTTAATCTAGGTGCGTTTTACCTGCTTTATAAAGCATCGAGTCATCCTGAACTCAGAGGAGTGGAAGACGATTTAAAGAGCGCAGTGATCACGCATCACTTGGCGCTGAGTAGAAAACTTCTTATTCATCTTGAAATGCCGGGCTCGATGGTTGAGGCACTCTACATCGGAGAAGAGGACCATCTTCTTCCCAGTAAGCCGGTGACTTTACGTGATATCACCCATACGGCCAATAGACTGGCGACGGCGAAGTATAGCTGGTATGAAGAGCGTGAAGAATGTGCTTTTTCAGAAGAAGTCAAAGCGCTCGAACCGTTGATCAGTGAACATTTTAAAAACACGTTAGCAGAGTTTCGATAAAGTAAAAAAGGACAGACTGGCCGCAAAGCCAGTCTGTCCTGTTCTTAAAAAAGTTGAGCCATCTACATATTACTTGACATTGCCTAACAAAGAAAGGTTTTCAGTATGTCCAATAGTCTGTTTAAAAGGTTCTTTGGCACGGTGGAAGAATCGCAAGCTCATCAACACACCGATCCGCCGTGTAAGACGTACTACATCTCAACCCATAAGGGGTTTGTGCAGGATGCTGTACGTGCCCATGAAAAGTGGACGCACTGGCATTTTACTCACGATCCACGCATGGCCACGGCCTTTGGCTCCTTTGAAGAAGCTGACACCTATATGAAGGAGTACGGCTATACGCTTCATTATGCGATTTTTGTTCCGGCGTTTAAATAAGGGGCGTTATGAAAAGAGTCTCCTTAAGGCATTCTAAAGCTGGGGCTTTCCCAGCGATTAACAAACCACTATTCTAAAGGAATTGAGCCATGGCTCTACCGACCGTATTTAATGACACCAGCTCCACCCAGCGCAACTTTGTTCGCTCGCTCGTTAGGGGCGCATACGCACTCCAGCAACTGCGCATCCAAGCAGGAAACCGCATCGTCACCAACTATAAAGTCAAGCTCGGGATAGAGCCTGGCAAGGCAGAGAAAGACACCAAGATCGCCGCAGAGATCCTCGATGAGTTGCGGAAAAACTACGCCCTTATCACAGACGGGATCGCGGACGAGATCGCTGCTGGAGAAGTGCTCGAGGATGAGGACGAGGACGAGGACGAAGAAGAGGACGACACAGAAAGCCCGCAAACAAAAACCCGTATTGGGAGGCTTCCGACACCTAAAAAGTTTAAGGAACAAGGCCTCATCACAAACTACACCGAACTGATATTGGTCAACCAATACTTCGTCATGTGTAGTGCCGAGGAGCGTGAGTTCTCAAGATTGAAAAAACTGCTTGAGATGATCCCTATTTACAAGAACTTCCTCAAGAAGATCAGAGGTATGGGTCCCGCGATGGGTGGGGTGATTGTGAGTGAGATCGATATCCACTTGTCGGAGTATCCGTCGTCGATCCATGCTTACGCTGGACTCGACACGACGATCATCGGCTACTACGTCGATAAAAAGGGTGAAGAACAGACCGTTCGTGGGGACGAAGTTGCCAAGTTCTACGAAGATGGCGATCTGGATAAGGTTATGACCGTCAATGGTTTTGAAGTGAAGTACCGTTCGGTTGGTCGTTCCCGCAAAGGACCGTGTCTCGTAAAGCGCGAATACGTCTCAAAAGACGGGAAGCTCAATGTTCGCGACTCCATCACGTTTAACCCGTTTCTTAAAACCAAGCTCGTAGGTGTGTTGGCGGGAAGCTTTTTGAAACAATCCAGCACTTTTGTTGACGGAAAGAAAATGGGTGTGGGAAAGCGCACCGCATTGGCTAAGCAACTTGGTTGGAAAATGGATTCGAAAAGTGAACTCACTTCCACTAAGCAGGTTGACGCGTTTCTTTCGCGTCAAGGTTATGAGCTTGAGTTTGTGATGGGTGAATGGGCGGAGTATTACTACAACTACAAGCACCGTATTAGCAACATGCCTGAGCATGCCGAGAAGACTGAACTGCATCGGCACAACATGGCGGTGCGCTTTATGATCAAGCGCTTCCTTGTTGAGCTTTATAAGGTTTGGCGTGCAATGGAGGGTTTGCCTGTCGCTGAAGAATACAGCGTTGCTAAGCTTGGCATGGCGCATGGTAAGGCCAAGGGTCGCCCTGATGCACAAGGTCTTCAAAAGCTCGTTAAACGCGCCTAAGTAACATCAGTGTTTTTAAGGGAGGGGTGTTAAGCCCCCTCCCTTATCAAGTACAGACTATTCATCCGTTGTTGAAGAGCTCGCCATAGGCTTTTACACACCCAATCAAAAGTAGCGCAGCAAGACAGAAAATACACCCAAGCAGAAAAATTGAATCGGTGCTCCGAAGAAACCCAAGAATACCTACTGTATCAATCAAGAAAAGACACCCATTATACTTCTATGTATCAGTAACGAGTAGACACCCAAGTTTACTAAGTGAGTCAGTTAATAGAAAACACCCAAATAAAATTAGCGCACCATGATAGAAAATACACCCAAGTAAGTTTAGTGAATCAATAAGCAACATACACCCAGTAAGAACGTAATAGAATCAGTGATAACAAACTCACCCATTGGAGTTTAGTGTGTCATCAGTTATTATAAAACCATAGCAACAATACGCACCTCTTTACACTAAACACCCAAGCCGCGACAGTGCGTCACTCTAGAATAGACACCCGGACCGAAAAATACATCAAAAGAAACAAACTCACCCATTGAAACGAAATGCGCCAAAAGACTCAGCTTCACTCAAGTGTAGATAGCGCATCAGTAACGAGAAAACTCACTCAATGAAAATTAGTGAGCCACTATGAAGTAAACACCCAATTGTAAATTAGCGCATCAGAGAAATTTACACACCCACGCTACCAAAGTGTGTCATTGAATCATAGACACCCATATTGCAACAACGCATCACCTGTTTCAAATACACCCAGCAATAAAAAGTGTGTCAGATATGCCGACATGCCCAAAGCAGCGAAGCGCATCAAGATCAACTATTACACCCAATGGTACGAAAATGCAGCATTCCAGTTCAGTCATCCAAGCTACGAGACTGAGCCATAGTGTTAAAATCACCCAGATGATCGCAGCGAACCAAGGCCGATTAGACACCCAATCATTTGTAGTGGATCGATGGATGTGAGTCACCCACTCGTTTTGAATGTTGTTTAAAGATGACCCAGAGCTTAACGGCTCTGGTGTCATTTTCTTTTTGAAAGAAAAGCATGCTGCTAGATTACATCATCATCAAAAGTTTCAGAATCGATGATGACCATTTTCACCAAACACTTCATGTCGGTGAAGATGATCGCTGTGAAATCATCGACCGTGAAAATAAAACGTTGCTTATTTTCACGGCTGACTGCATCGTTAAAACGCCCAGTGGAGATGTACTGGGGCGATTTCATTACACGGATAACCATATTGTCTTTAAGGCAGATGAAGATTCAGATCTAGCTGCGCTTTGCAAGAAAGTTGATCTTTCGGTTCCGCAAGGGCTTGAAACGATCTTTAAGCTTGAACGCGAAGTCTTTAAGGTGTGGTATAAAAGCCGATATGTCTAGAGAGGGTATCAGCCCTCTCTAGGTTTTTCTTTTGTCCATTCATAAAAGATTTGGATCATGTACATTTTAACTGACGACACTACTTAGTGTTGCCACTTTTTATTTCGATCTAAGGAGAAACTGATCATGAAAACCAAACAATTCTTTCTGGCTCTTCTCACTCTCGTTCTCATCACGGTCTTGGCAGGCTGTAATAAAGAGATCAGCTCCACACCAGTGGCGGAGAAACCCCATGAAACTCAGGCTGTTTCAAGTGAGTCCGGCTACACAACACTCACCGAAGCCGCACTCAGTGAGAAGTGGATCCAGACCCGGATCAAAGAGATCACGGCTGCGTGTCGTGAAAAAGGACGTACTCAGGAGTACGTGTGCGTGAAGGCAGAGTTTGCCGTCATTGAAAAAGAAACATCAGACCTACGCAGCATGGCGGTCTATGGTCCTAAAGCCAAGACCTATCCGGCGCTCTGGGTGCAGCAGCTGAAGGACCGTGTCGTCGCCACCGATACCAACAAGCCCCTCTACCGTACGTGCATGATTAACGCAGGCGTTGAAGAAGCAGCGATGCTTTACTGCGCGCTGGTTGAGCGCGCATGGATCGAAAAGCATTACAACGATCTGGAATCAGGCTACTGGAAAAACACGCAGACACTGACTGCTATTCCGGAAGCCACCACAAAAGAATATGAAGAAAACACTGGTGATTAACTGATAATCTAGAAGGGTTAGGATTACCTAACCCTTTAAACTTCTTTTTTAGGAGACGAACATGGGTGCGCTACTTAACAATATCCAGACGAGCAAGGAGAGATTGCGTAAAAGTAATCCTTGGCTCCCAGCTGGATCAGCTGGGTATTACTGCAAGAATATCTGGGATTACATCGATCTCAAAGAAGCGGTGGAAGAATTTTATTATCCGGCTATTGAAATGATTGTTGATCAGTTTTGGGGGTATGACGATGATTACGTTGATGGTGAGTCGTAATCTCGGTGTCACGTATGAGATTGACTACAGCTGCGATGACAAAGACGATCCGAGGCTCCAAGAACTGATCGCAAAGCGTGCCGAAGAAGGACTTCGCTACTACGTCGATGGGGATGACAGCGTGGTCTGCCGGCAGCATTTAGTGCCGATCGTTATCTTTAATGACGGCATCGTTCGCACCGGTGGATTTAAAAGCAATATTGAAGATAAGGTTGCGCGTCTTCGCAACCGGTTTTGTAAGTGAAATTTAACCCCTGAAAAAGATCAAGGAGAAAGAGATCATGGAAGAAAAAATCACCCTTCTTCACGCTAAGTGCGTGACCACTATTATCGAGATGCTTGAAAAGCATCCCTATTTCATCCTGGAGAAACTGAGTCTGCCGATGGAAGGCGTCTCAGTCCCGGTACTGAGCTGCTACGACGACCCCCTTGTGTTTCGGAACGTCTGCTTTATTGCGACGTTCCGTCCAAAGAACGGTGAGAACAAGGGTATGCGCTTTGGCGTCATCATGACAAGGCCCCAAGATAAAGAGTTTGTGATCGCAGTGGGTCAGATGGATGTGGGTTATGAGTTCTCTCACCTAACCCGTTCGGTGAAACTAAGGGACTGCGACCATTCCGTACACGCCATATCAATTCTTTTCACCACGCTTTGTAAAGATATTGCGTGCGTTTTTAGGCATGGCTGGAGAAACCATCACATCCCCAGGGAGTGGGTGAAGAGCTACCACAAAGCGATCTTTCGTTTTATCCCGGACATCAAGGACAGGGTTTGGAGAGACGCTGCCTTTTATCCCGGCGGAACCATGGTGATGCTTCGAGAACTTCATAGCTCTGGGCTAGCAGGGGAAGTCAACGTCACTGCGTGCGTAGGCAATGGTCCAGGTCGCTATTTACTACAAACAGACCGGTACGCGGAGAAAGAGTATGACTACATCGATCGCCGGCCAGACGTCAGCACCGGATTTGTAAGCCGGATCGTTAAACGTGGCAGTGGAAAAACAGCCACACCGGACGCCGCGTCCTATCTTTATCATCGAGCGTTTGCTGATGTCCCTGACGCAGTTGTGTCGTTTCACGAATGTCAAAAAGAAGCACGACGGGGTGTTTTTAAGAACATTGTCGCAACAAAACGGACTTGGACCGGACCCGTTTATGATTTTGTGCTCAGCTACCTGTTGGCGTTTAGGCCTGGTGTTCTGACGTTCTCAAACACATACCAGTTTAAAGAACACGCCTTTATGGACGCGGTGTGTGAGCGAGGCTGGGATTACTCGGAAATCAAGATCAACAAAAAGCGTTTCAGGAAACAACTAAAACGCATTCACTGCTATTTTGAGAAACTGAGCACCGTTATTAAAGAGGATAAAATCGAAGAAGAACAAGATCTTAAGGACCTCGATATCTATTAAAGCTCCGTTATCCGAGGGAGGGTTTTGACCCTCCCTCTGTGTATACATCACTTAGAGGTTAAAAACCCATGACCACAGTCGTAAGGAGAAAAGAGTGCTTAAAAGATCCAACGACAAGCTAAGCTTTCCAGGAAACCCCGATGCGCTTTTTGAGAAAGATGAAAACGGGGAGCTGGTGGGGTTTCTGAGCTTACCGGTATCCCTTCTTCGGAGAGGGTCCGTTGAAGATTATATTAACGAGTCTAGCATCATCTTCCTGCGGGCTCAGAAACCCATTGTCAAATTCTTTCGCAATAAGTCACTGCGTTTTACGGGTCGGCTTTTTCGTGTCACCTTTAAGGCTCCGGTAAGTTGTGAAATCAACGACATCCAGCTTTTCTCGAGCTTCTTTCATAGATGGGAGGAGGATATTGAGCCAACCTATTCAATCAATGGCTTTGGCGAATATGGTGATTGTGTCTCCGGGATTGATCTCTTCTTATTTAACCCAAAGCACGATGTCTTTAAAACGCATGCGGGTGCGGTCTTAACTGACGCGGTACGTTTTGTGACATCGATCAGTGAGATTAAGTTCTAGAGAAAGATGAAGATATCTATGCGGTGTGGATATCTTTTAGTGTAGTGTTCTTTTATGGAGTCTAACCTCATGCCACACCGTTCGGTCAGTAGCGCTAATATTACCTTTAACCGTATTGCTAAGGAGAAAGGCTATACGGACGAAGACCTTCTCTGGGAAGGAGGTGTGTACGTCAAAGAAGAGATCAGACTTCTCTTTAAAGGCTTTCTGATGGGCATGCGCTCAACGATTAATCACTCTGATTGCTATGCCATCGGAAGTGTCGAAGGTGGTAAATTCCGTTTCCCACCGACTTCGATCGTGATCAGCGATCATAAAGAAGCCAAAACGCGCATGAAAGAACTGGCGGCTAGGTACGTAGGCACTACCTTCGTGCTTTTCACGAAGATCAAATCGTACCATGTCAAAAGAACTTAAGATCAAGGAGAAATGATCATGACGGAATCAAGAGTTAATGCGCTCGATGTTTTTGATCGAGCTTATAAAGAAATCACTAAGACGATCTCTTATGATCGTTCTTGGTCCGATGGCCATGGATACCATGTGCCGTTTCTGAAAGCAACCGACTTCTATTTCGTTAAGGTCGGGGATGTGCTGCGCTCGGTCACGCCGGGTGGACGTCGCCTCATCATGATCCGAACCCGCTACGGTATGGTGATGGTCAGTGAACGTTATATGCCGGATGACAAACGGGGTCAACACATCGTCGTTGAGGCGTGCGATGCTGTTCACGCGGTCTTTAACGACTACTTTGAAGAAGGGGGTTTGATTGAGCCGGTTAACGGCGTTAATCTAACCGTCGTACTTGGGACAGACGATGTCATTAAAGAAAACATCGGGTTCGTGATTGAAAATATCGTTGAGTATAACTTGGTCTAAATTAAAAGAAAAATAGATCATGGCAAACAAAAAAGAAATACGGGAAAATGGTTTTGAGGGCTTCACGTCGTTTAAGAAACTCCTAGAAAACCGAGAAAGTTGGGAGCTTCGGGACGACGCGGACGTACATGTTTCAAAGATGAATAACGAAGAGTTGCGTCGAGCTATCATCGAGAACATCTTGGTTGTCACGATGTGGGAAAAGACCTTTAAAGAAAGGGCTGTTTATACGCTGGCTGAGCTTTTTCACCACGTGCACCCTGTCAATTATGTACGCGTCCAGGGTCAGTTTTACTCAAGTCACGTCCAGGATCTCCTTGAGAAGGGCTCTAAAGAGCTGCGTATCAAACAATCGATGCTTGAAGCCGCTATGACCTACTGCGGTGTTTTTTATCACGGCTACGGCCCTTTAAAAGGAGCGTAAACGATGCTGATGTTTAGTCAAAGTGAAGTCGCTCAGTTCCGTCACACCAACAAAGCTAAGCGGTGGGGGCAGGCGTTCTTTGATCACTTCAAACTCAGTAAAGTGACGGGTCAAGACAAAGTCTTTTGCGATAAGCTTTATAACGCGAGTGACGACACCGCTAAAGCCATGGTGGCTTCACGCACAGATAAGACGCAATAAACATAACCTGGATGGCGCGTCGTGCTATACCGAAAGATAGATCCCGATTGGCTATATAGAGTGGCCAAAGCGGTTTTGCCCGGAGTGATCCTACTCCGTTAGTCTGTACTTGGATATCCAGTTAGTCGTTGCGGCGCTCATTAAATGCTGCCTGGATAGCTTGGATTAGACATAGGTAGAAAAGAGTTTGTACTTTTCCTGGAGCGCACATAGCCTAACCGCTATGTGCGCTCTGGGAAGCGTATAGGTCTTTACACTTTTTCTAAAAGAGTTCAGCCGTATATATCCTAACTGAAGAACGCCAACGATAGTGTCAACTGAAATTTTTTATTTCATGTATAAAGGGTAGAGCTATGAAAAACATTTTTAATCAACAACATCCCATGGACAAAACGCCGGCTCAAATGCTCTGGGAAGTCGCTACACGATTTAAACAACCCGCAACCAATCTTAAAGGCTAACAGTCATGAGTAAATTCGAAGATTTTCTTAAATCACTGAGAAGCGATGAGCTGATTGGCCTTCCTTCTAACCTCATCAATGAGCTTAAGGTGATTAATTTTACCGACGATGGCCTTGGCGAGGGGAAAAACCACTTGTCGGGATACAGCTGCGATCTACCTTTTACGAACCCTATCGACGAAGAAAAAAGCGGCATCAACATTGAAACTCTTTGCCAGGTCTATACGCGGTTTATTGAAGAGTTTTTTCAGGTGTGTGAAAACCAAGCCGTTCAATACTCTTTGCGTAAAGCGTCAAGTATCAGGGTTCCTCATCCGGCCGGTGTTCAGCTCTTAGTCGAATTCTTCACAGGAGTTATCAAAAAGATCTTTCAAGGTCATCCTGAATATAAAGACTATGTGAACAAAGAAGAGCCGGAATCGGACCTAGGAGAAAAAGTGGTCATGGCGCGTCTTTGCTTTGGCATATTTAACAATAAAGAAGATGGGTGCATGGATTTAATTCCGCTCATTGTCTTTTCCTATTGGGAAGTGGATAAAAAAGACCCTTCGATGATCACTAAGGTTAAAGACCTCGTCATGGCTAGTTAAAAAACTGCCCTGAAAAGATCTTGGTCGCGTACATCTTATGCGACCAACACCGATCTCTGAAATCAATACTAGAGATAGTGTCACCTTTCACAGCACAACATGTTCAAGGAGTGAGATCGTGAAAGTCGTATTCAAGCTTAATGCCGCCCAGCTCACCATCGCCAAGCTCATCGCTGATGAGCTTGGCGAAAAACTTGAAGGGTTGGCCGAGCTCATAGAGGCCGCCAACACCGCCAGAAACATGTACCACGAGGCAGGGTGGGATACCCACGTCGCGGCCAGGGAAGCTTCCCTGGCCGCTATGGCGGCCTACGAGGCCTACGAGGCCGTAGGCCTCTATGTAAGCGGGAATCTCCACGCCCCGTACGACCATGCCTTTTGTTTTAACCCCGACCAGGCGCTAAACCTAGTCGGGGGTCAGGTGGTCTACGAGGGCCAGCGTCACCCTCTCCAGCAAGACGGCGGTCTTGACGTCCTGGTCGAAATCGCTGGCTATACCTCGTTAAAAGAGGCGTTTGCCGACAAGTTCGGCAGACTAAAAGTAGTAGAATACCAAACCAGCGACAAACGCCTAGTCTGGTATGAGACTTTATCTGATTGGGAAAAGCGGGAGGAAGATCGTATCCTCTCCAGCGGAAGCTGGGGAGAAGTACTTTCTACGATGCTTTCTACAAGAAGAGAAGTAGAAATCCCGAGCCGCTTCCCCCAAAAGCAGCGCCTTTACGGCCTGCTGGCATCCGGCGACATCAGAAAGGCTTCGGCAGAGTTCTCCTCCGCTGAAATCCGCGAAATGGGGCGTCTTATCGCCTCTGGCAGACTAGGCTGATCAATCCTAGTACTCATGCAGGAGCTCACGGGGAGCTCCTGCATCCATCAATACTCTGGAGATAGTAGAATGCTAAACCTTACGAAGCGCTCGATAACGGTAGTGCAGCAGGACGGGGGGCGAATCACCTTTAGCCCCAGTGGCACGTTGGCCACGGTAGACAAACTCGAGGAGAAGGGCGAAGACCTGATAAGCGTCGTCATTTACTTCGGGGAAGAGAAGGAGAGCGTAAAACTAAGAACCGTGAAGTTCAAGGTTGGGAAGGTGGAAGGCCTCCCAAAGGAAGGCACTCCTTGTCTGGTTGACAAGGAGGTGGCCGCGGCAGTGCCGGGTCGCAAGGGCGTCTACACGCCAGATACTGGCCCAACGGCCATAAGGGACAAAAAAGGATTACTTGAGGCGGTTACTCGTCTCATCGCAGCCTAAGTAAGAGAGGAGGGCTTAATGCCCTCCTCTCTTTTCTTTTTTGTCATAGTAAAAAAGTTACACCGATCTATATGCCTTGGTAGCGCAGTAAAGGCTACCTAGACGAACTCAGCCGTTTAATTGTCCAGTTAACTCTGTAGACAGCACTGAGGGTTTTTCGAAAAGAAAAACCCTACACGCGGCTCACACCCGCGTGTAGGACTCACTATTCGATAACAGCATGGAAAGTAGTGCTTTCTCTCCACTCTATACTGAGTGTGATAGATTTTTTTACCACGTAGTAAAAAGTTCTACGGCTGACAAATGTTCTGGTAGCGCAGTAAAGGCTACCTAGACGAACTCAGCCGTTTAATTGTCTGGTTAAGTCCATGATAGCACTGAGGGTTTTTCGAAAAGAAAAACCCTACACGCGGCAGAGACCCGCGTGTAGGAACTTCCAATCGAGAGCTAACGCAACACGTTGTACTTTCTCTCCACCTTATACTGGGTGTGATAGATTTTTTTACTCAAGGGGGACTTATTGTGAAAACGATAGTTCGAGGTTACAAATATACGCTTAAACCTAATGCAAGTCAAATCAAAATACTTGACAGCATGCTTCGGGACTGTCGAAGCTTTAGGAACCGCGTGTTACGCTTCATTAAAAAGCGTCGCTCAACGAGCCTTGACTGGCACAAAGAGTTCGATATCAAGAAAGTCGTGAAGATTGGTGAGATCATTAAGTATCTCCACTTTCAAAACACGAAAGTGCCAGGGCGTGCGCTTACGACGGTATGCGAACTTCTCCATAGCCAACACAAAGCCACGGATCTACTCAAACAAAAACCCCCTATGTATAAGGGTTTGGAGTCAGAGTATGCCATCCATCTACCGCGTGAGTGTGTCAAGATCATTGACAATAAACTCTATATCACGGCTCTAGAGGACGCGCTCGATGTAAAATGGTCACGCGCCTTTGATACTGAGCGTATCGTAAAGGTGATCATAAGTCGTAGTCGCTTTAATAAATACACCATCTCTTTTGATGTCCGCTGTGATGTAGAAGAAAACCATGGCGCAAGCGTAATCGGAATCGACGTCAATGTCTCGGACGTGGTTGTGACTTCAAGCGGCATTAAGTTTCCAGCATCACCCATTCCTAAAGAAGTGGGCCAAAGGATCGATACATGGATCAAGATGCTGCCCCGCTTTAAATATAACTCTCGCGCTTATAGGAAAGTCATTCAAAGAATCCAAACCTTCACCAAGAAGGCAGACGCTATACGAACGACCTATTTTTATAAGATCGCGCACCAGCTAGCCGATCAAGCTCATATCTTTGCGGTTGAACGACTTAACATCGCTAAAATCATCGTGAGTGCCCGCTATCAAAACTCCATCACCATGTCCGCGTGGGGTCAGCTCAACTTGATCTTAAAGAATGTGGCGGAGAAGCGCAGAGTCATCATGGTTTACGCTGGACTCTATTTTCCGAGCACGCGCCTTGCGTCGTGCTGTGGGTATTTAAACTCGGAAGCTATCCCTACGAGCGTACGAGAATGGGACTGCCCAAACTGCGGGACGGTACTTGATCGTGATGTTAACGCCGCTGTCAATATCCGTAACTTCGCCATGGACAGCTTAAAGAAGTTTAAAGGTCAGATTGAAACTGTCGATTACGTTATCTGCTGAGATGGGTTTGATGCCCATCTCAGCCGTATGTTCTTTGCCTAGGTTTTCTTTTTGAAATCCAATGGATCTTTTCAAAGAGAATAAAAATGAATCTAGAAAGAGAAGCGTATCGAGGGATTGAACTTGATCGAGCTCGTGCGATGGCGATTATTAAATATCTTGAGAAGGGGTTGGGGGAATACCGGGATCATTATGTTTTAGACATAGATCGAGTAGGTGCCCTGATGCTTTATATCCGCCTTAAAGACGGAAGTATCGTTAACTGTGATTATTGTTATAAAGACACGGATCGACGTTTATTTTTTGACGTAAAAACAATCTACATTGACGCCACAGGGAATATCGCTGGTGTTAAATTCAGAGAGGGTGAAAATGCACAGTGAGAAAATATATGCGCGTATCGAAGAGGGAAAGATCGTGCAGTATCCCGTTACGATTGCGATGATTAATGAAAGAGCCAATCCGCTCGACACGTATTACCAGTGTTATTTCCCCGGTGAAGGCGATCACCCTAACCCAACACTTTATCAGAAGATCGTTCAGACGCCTACGTTGATTGGCTCTGCGGTCTATATCGATGAAAAGCTCGTCAATAGAACCGTCGATGAGATGTTTGCTTTACTCTTCGAGATGGCGGGGTCCGTGACAGAATCGGGTGAGCTCCAGCTTAACACGGCGCTCATCACATCCGATCTCATCGATGCGTTTGAGACGATCGTTAAGATCGTCGTACAAAAGATGTTGGATGATTTTGCTTTAACGCGGGGCTACGACGATATCAAGTCAGCGTGCGATTATGTTAACTCTAAGATCCCGGAGTATAAAGCTGAGGCAATTCGCTGCATCGATCTCAGGGACGACGTCTGGCATAGCTTAACGACCTATATCAATGCGGTTAAAGCGGGCACGGAGCCTCCACCGATGGCGTGGAGTGATATCGCTGTCCATATCCCGCCCATCACGTGGGGTGATGTATGAAACTTATTAAGACCGATGCGCTGCCTGTAACGCTCGAACCCAATTCGATCTATTTTGTAAAGTCGGTTAATTCAACGGTTATCCGGATTTACGCAACGGATAACATGGGCCAAGAAGCCTTTACTTCAGACACGGCGGGTTTCACCTATGAAGCTTTTGTTCAGTATCTTAACGAGGCGCTCTCCACAAACACCAGTGTCGCGACACTCGACACACAGGGCTTTTTAAACAGCGGTATAAAGATTAATGGACAAGACACATCCCTTCTAGGGCCAACGGGTCTCGCTGTCTGGAAAGACAACGTTTCAAGTTTTGTGGTGAAGAACTTTGGTGGGGGTGGCAACCCTACCTTTGGTCCAGTTCTTGGCAACATTCAAGGCCTGATCTTTGCTAAAGACTCGATGAATCAGGTCTGGTGTGATTTTCATATCGACCACGACATCGCTTTAGGCACTAAGATCTATCCACATGTCCACTACATGCCGATAAGTAATAATGGAGGTGTGGTGCGCTGGGGGATCGAATACTACATCGCCAAGGGCCATCAGCAGCAAAAGTTTCAAGGCCCCTTTACGATCTATATTGAACAGACCATTCCGGTTAACAGCCTGGGTCTACACATGGTCGCTGAAGCCAGTGATGCCAGCGCGATTCTCTCGAGCGCCATCGAACCGGATTCGTTTGTTAAAACACGGGTGTTTAGAGACGCGCAGCACGTAAACGACACACATCCGAATAATATTCATGCCTGGTGTGCCGATCTTCATTACCAAGTCATTCGTGTCGGTACGAAAAACAAAGGACCTAATTTCTTCACATAAAACTCACGAGGATAGGGTATAGGTCCCTATCCTCGTAGATTCTTTTCAAAACATCAAATGGATTAAGAGGGTATGTTTTAATCTTTTATATGTTCATTGACTGGAGCGCCATCATGCGTGTAATCAATCGCCACACCGCAAGCGAAGATGAGCTTGCAAAAAGTGTCTATGTGGGTCGAGGCACGCCGTTGGGTAACTGGTTTCCGACCGGAACAGAATACGGCGACAATGAAAATGTCGTTAAGTTATACCGCAGAAAGCTTGCGCGTAAGCTCATTTCACGTGACGCTAAGGTCGAGAATGCGCTTAGGGCATTGAATAAAGACAGCATCCTTGCGTGCTCCTGTAAACCTAAGGCCTGCCATGGGGATGTACTAATTGAGTTCTGGGAAAGGCTCTATGGGCAAGGAGGTTCTTATGAAGAGAACCTCCTTAAGCTAAGGCGCGATCTGGGTATCGAGGACTTTAACTACAGTCCAATTGATGATGGCGTTACCCACATCAACGTCTGGAGTAAGGGCCGGACTGAACTGGGTCGACTTCTAAGTAACTTTGCGCACACGCCCTTTAAACACCCGGAGTATGGCCATTTTGCTTCAGTAGAAGCCTTTTGGTACTGGTTGAGTTTGGGTCAAACCAACGATGAGCTGCGTGGCCTTCATGGCTTTCAATCAAAACAGGCCGGCAGGCTGATTCGTGATGAGGTTTTAAAGCATAGCAAGTTGCCCCATGTTGAAAACTTTGATGCAAAAATCAAAAAAGCCATCCTTTGTAAGATCGAACAAAACGATCACGTCAAAGAACTTCTTCGTTTAAGTGAACTGCCATTAACGCACTATTACGTCTGGGGAACATCTGAGAGCTATAAGCAGACCTATCCAGAAGAGTACGCATGGATCCACGAATACATCGCTGATGTGCGTGATTATCTTAAAGCTAAGGCGCACCGCTTAGTCATCGCGGGTTCTCGCTCGATCACGGATTTTAACGCATTAGAAAGAGCGTACCATGAAGCGAAGTTTAAAGCCATCGAGATCGTCTCGGGCCGGGCACCAGGTGTCGACACGTTAGGGGAGGTTTTAGCAAAAAAGCTTAAACTGCCCGTGGCGCTTTTTCCGGCAGACTGGGATGGCTTAGGAAAGCGGGCGGGCTTTATCAGAAATGAGGCGATGGCTGACTATGCAGACGCTGGGTTGATTCTCTGGGACGGGGTAAGCCCAGGCACTCAACACATGGTTAATGCGCTCAAAACGCGTAATAAACCCTTTAAACTCATCACCATTAAGTGACACGTAGACAGCTAGGGCTAAAACCCTAGCTGTCTATTTTTAGTTAAGGTATTTTTTATTCCACCCTGTAGATATAGTAGCGAGAAGCTTCATCGCGCTACGCCGGCGTCCCACGGTAAAAAGTCGGGTTAACTCTCGAAAACAGGGATGGTTTTCCACAAAATGTAAAAACCGCTACACGCGGTGGCAACCGCGTGTAGCATCACCCTTAAATGTAAAAACCACTACGTGAGAACTAAAAAGGTTTCTCACCTACTTTATAAGGATTATGAAAGAAAAAATACTCACTCGGGGGTACAAGTATCAAATACATCCGACACCCGAACAAGCTAAGCATCTTAACAAGGTAATGCGAGACTGTCGAAGTCTGCATAATCGTGTATTAAAGATGATGAAAGCCGCGCGCTCTACCATAAAGCCGTGGACAGAAGAGTTTAAGTTTGAAGATATCTTGCGTTATGGTGAGAGTCTAAAACACGGTGTCTTTAAAGGCTCGGTAGCACCTGGGCGTGTTCTAACCAATGCTGTCGAAATTTTGTATCGACAGCATAAAGTGGTTGACCTTCTAAAACAGAGCGATCTGAAGTTTAAACGGCTTGACGGGTTTCACTCTGCCCATTACCCGCGTGAACTGATTCGTGTTAATAACGACTTTCTTCACATAGCTGGCGTTGAGGGTGAGATCGCAATCTCAATGAGTCGTCCGTTGCCTTCACATGACTTTACGAAGGTGGTGATCTCCAGATCGAGCGAAGGACGCTACTACGCGTCGTTTAACGTGCGTGTAACGCCTCATGGTCTGCATGGAGATGAGGTTGTCGGGATCGATCTTGGTGTGATCGATCTAGCCGTCACGTCTTACGGTGAGAAGTTTAAAACAACGCCGCAGCCTGATGTCGTGATTAAACGTTTGTGTCGTTTTCACAGTCTTTTAAAAGAACACACACCTCTGTCATATGTGTGGCGCACACTTCACGCTAAGTTGTCTCGCTTTAAGCGTAAGGTCGTTAACCAACGAAATACCCACTTCTGTCAGGTTGCCGCCTCGATTGTCAAGAAAGCCTCCGCGATCGCCTTAGAAAACCTTAACATCGTCAAGATGCTTTTGACGAGTAAGTATAGTCACGGCATCATGCAGTCTGCCTGGGACGGTTTTCAGAGAGTCTTAGTTGAAGCAGCACAAAGAGCCGATATCCCAGTGGGGTTTGTGGAAAGATTCTTTCCAAGCACGCGCCTTGCGTCATGCTGTGGTTATTTGCACCCACAGCCTATACCGACCTATTTTCGTGAATGGGAGTGTCCTGACTGCGGGGTCATCCTTGACCGAGACATCAATGCAGCAATCAATCTTGAACGACGCTTTAACGCATGTTTAAACACACACGGCATCAAGGGTTTTAAAATAGTAAAACTAGACTAAGAGCGGGCACTAAAGCCCGCTCTTAGTCTTTCTAAAAGATTTTGACAGTATATATATTACTTGAGCGTGTAGATGATTTCTTGGAGAAAGACTGTGGACGACGTTACTGAAAAATTGAGCATCCTTGATGACGGCGCGAAAGTCGTTATCACGAACTGGAGGATCGAGCCTGAAGTCGGGCGCAATATCATCGTCAGCGGAACACTAAACGGCAAGTATTGGTCAACCAACGCCATCAAACAATACTTGGTGGAAAACGGTAATCGTTTTATCATAACTGCCTCTGGGGCGGTCTTTAAACTGGTGGAAAGGAATCAGAGTAATTTGGAGGCTTCACTTAAGTTCTGGCGCTCAAGTGAGTTGAGCCGACTTAAAAAAATTGGTTTTTTTATAAACACCTATTGATCTAAGGAGAAACTGATCATGAACTGGTTTACAAAGTCCTATGTGTCCGCTAGGACACTCGAAGCAAAGAAGGCGTTTGTCGCTGAGCATGGCGGCTGCGAGCATGTCGAGGCGGATCCTTCACTGCTCTTCTGTATCTCCTATGAGAACGACTCATTTGGCCGAGAAGGCTACTGCATGTGTGATGCATGTGACGATCTCGCACTTGAGCAAGAAGACAACGAAGACGTTGTGTGTACTGATTGTAAAGGCACGTTCAAGAAAAAGGACACGCGGGAGTGGAGGTGGTACGACTTTTATGCCGCCCAAGGTGATGAACCCTATGTGTTGTGTGAGACGTGCAGGAGGGCTGAAAAACATCGAGAGCGTGTCAGGCGGGATGAGCGTGACCGCATCGATGAGATGGGTGAGTAATAAAAACATGTTTCTAAGAAAATCTAACCCTATATATCCTACTTGACAACACTCATTCGAGTGCTTGCACCCCTACGTCTAAGGAGACATGGACCATGAACACCAACACCAACGCCACCACCACCAAGATCACCGCCGTAACCCACGGTGGTGTGTTCCATACTGACGAGCTCGTCGGCTTGGCCATCCTGGCCATTCGCGCCGGCGGCACCCAGAACATCGAGGTCTTCCGTTCACGGAGCCTCGACGTGATCACTGACATCGTCGAGAAGGGCGGCTACGCGCTCGATGTCGGCGGGGTGTATGAGCCCGTAAAGGGTCAGTACGACCATCACCAGCGTGGCGGTGCCGGAAACCGCGACAATGGCGTTCCCTACGCAACGGCAGGTCTGGTGTGGAAACACCACGCCGAAGAGGCGGTGGGTCACATCGCCTACTGCCTCGGCGTGGACTTGACCGCCGGCCAAATGGCGGCCATCATCGCCCGTGTCGACGACGAGCTGATCGCCGTCGTCGACAGCATCGACACCGGTCACAGCCGGGAGCGGATTGACAACCCGCTGAACATGGTGGTCAACGCCATGAAGCCGAGTTGGCTGTCCTCGGCTTCAGGAGCGGCGCTGCGGGCGGCGTTTGACGCCGCCTACGTCGCGGCCTACCACTACCTCGGCGGGGTCATCGAAAATGCCATCGGGGACGCGATCGCTGAGGCTGAAGTCACCGCGGCGCTTGAGAAGGTCGAAGGCGACGTGTTGGTGCTGTCGCGCTTCATGCCGTGGCAGAAGGTCCTGAAGGACAACCCGGCTGCGCACCCGATCAACTGGGTGGTGTTCCAATCTCTGGAGGGGAATTGGAACATATCGGCGGTGCCGATGCCCGGTACGTTCCGAGACAGCAAGCGGCTGCTCCCGGAAGCTTGGCGGGGGCTGAAGCCAGACGAACTGCTGGCCGTCAGTGGCATCGACGATATCGTGTTCTGTCACCCCGCTGGTTTTATCGGTGGGGCGAAGAGCCAGGAAGGCGCCATCGCGATGGCAAAAGCTGCTAGCCTAGCGGCCTAACAGAGAAGAGAGGGGGTTTCAAAACCCCCTCTCTCTTTTTTCTTTGCAACTCTAAAGCAACGTGGTCTTTGTAAAAAAAGACTGTCACGTATATATTACATGCCAACCCTGCTAACACCGCGTTTCATTAAGGAAAAAGTATGTTTTATATCAACAGCATCGATGTGTCGGCCAAAGAATACATCTGTCGTGAATACATCATGAAGGTGATGAATTGTGGTCACCCGCTCTCACACGGTCGTGGCAAAGAAGTGGTGTATGCGATCATGAAAGTTTACCCTACGATCGTTGATCGTGATGAAACGACAAGCGATCTTCTCTACGCGGCGGCTCTCGGATGTGAAAGTGATCTTCCAGTCGAGGAGATCGTAGCGACCACGCTCAAAGGTGGGGCGCTGGATGCGTTGTTTAACCATATCTACAACACGGAGTTTGTGCAAAACATGGTGAACTCGGCCCAGAGCGTTCACGTCATGGCCGAGAGGGATGAGTCCGGTGAGATCGTTCCTGTCATAAAAACCCTCCAGTAAACTTTCAAGAGCTTTTAAAATGGCCATAGTCCTCCGTGTTGTTAAAGAGGTCGTCAGAACATTCCCGACAGCGTCTCCTGAAAAGGTCATTATGTCGATTGAATCCTATCGGAAGAACCGGAATAAAGGATCAACCGACTGGGAAGGGCGACGTGCTCAGTTTCAACGCATCCTTTCGATCGCTATTAAGAATCGTCACCGTTAAAGGATCTACCTGGGGTATGGAACCCCAGGTAGATTTATGTGTATCTGTCTGATTGGTTGGAAGCCTTCCATAACCTTTACTTAAATTCTTCAAAATGAAGACCCTCATTATTTTTATCCGCAGCTTGTTTAAATTTAACGCTCCTCTCGGCGAATACACCGACATGGGGTATGAAGCAGCGGACACACGGACCTTACATATATGAACCCTTTTAAAAGTCTGATCCGGCATTTTTTGAGTAAGCGAAAAACACCCGCTGTCATCGAAGAGATGCCGCACTATCGGCTAAAGACCCGGTGCCCTCGGTGTGGACAGATGGTGCGTGTGGGTCAGAGTCATCGAGACTCTGATGGCTTTGTCTGCCAAGATCGAATTAGGTAGCAGATAGCTCCCTTTTATTGATTTTAACCACCGATACGTTATCAATGAAAGATTTGAAAGGAGCGTCGTGAGCAGCAAATACTTTAGTCAAAAGAAACTTGATTTTTATAAGAGCAAACTGGGAGATCTGAGCTATACCGAGATTCTCAGTTTGCTTGAAGAAGCGAACCGTTTGATCGGTGAATTGGGCCCGTTTGATCCGGCGGTCGATTATTTCTACCGCCAGCGTGAAGCCTTTCAGCAATTTGCTGATTGTTTTTACTATGTCAATCCGGACGATGAGACCTATCGCGCACACTTGGTCAAGAAGACCATGTTGTATACAATCCATGGCGGTGAGATCAGGGAGGCCACTTCGTATGTACCTGTCTGGTATAAAGAAGGTTCGAGCGATTACCGTATCCGCTTAGCCTCCGGTGTCTATGAGCAGTACCCCGATATAGATCGGCGCTATATTGAAATTATATCCGTTTAAAAAGAGTGGTGTATGTCCATGGTCTTTCGTGTACTCTTAGTTGCTTTGGTGATTTACGTCGTTCTCTCCATCTTTTCGGGAAAAGATGAGATTGTGGAGCGTGTTCGTAAAAGTATTCCTACGTCCGTTCGGGGTGAAGCATGTCTGATATTGTTAACCAAGAGCTCTTAACGTCGTCGATCTTAGAGGATCGACCCACGACATTCGTTAACGCCGCATTGAGAGGTCATCTTGCACGGTATAGGTTCCGAACCTTCTACACGGTTGAACAAGGCAAAGAGATCTGGATTTGGAAGGGCTTTATAGAGGCTGAATGCGAGATCTTGGTTCCGGACCTTCATTATTCATCATCCACCTTTACGTCCGAGTACGCCGCGTTGAGCCATGCTCTTGAAATGATTAAGCATTACAAACTCTCCCCGATTGTCCAAAAGCCTGTACCGAATTCTCAAGACACCTGGTTCTACTAAAAGGGTTTTTGAACTTTCAATGAAGCAAGGTTTTCATATTAACTGCCTAACTTACCATGGCTAAATCAAAGAAACCCAAAAAGAAGTACCACCCCAGGGAGGTATTCATCCCTTCGATCCTAAACGCGCATTTCACGTTTCAGCCGTTTGAGGATGCACTCAAGCGGATGCTCGAGACCGGTGAGATGGAAGTCGATGAGGTCGGTATTCCGATCTATAAAGACACCTATGGGAAAGCGCAGTCGTTCGAATCCGGGCTTAAGATCTATATCCGTTTTATCTCGGTGTATTCTGAATGCATCGAGCTCAACATCAATACCAAGCCTTTCGAAGTGCTGATGAACGCACTTCGGGAAGGGTATGTGGTCGATGAAGAAAACATCGAGGACGTGATGGTGTGTTTTAAAGCGTGCCGTGAACTCGTTGCGATCACGGCACCACGCACCATGACGCTTCTTATGCAGCAGGTGCGTAAGGAAATGAATGATGAGAAGATAGAACAGATCGCTCAGATAAATCAAAAACTTTACAGCGAGGAAATTGTCAAAAGTGCCTAAACGCACAGGGTGGGTTTAAGACCCACCCTGTGCCGTAAAAAGCCTAACAGACCAATAAAGACCCGTCGGGAACGATACTGTTTTAAAGGAACATTGTATGTGGTCGATCGAAGATTTTAAAAAGCTAGAAAAACCAGGAAGACCACCCTACTCTGGAGAAAGTTGAAAAAGAACTCTTGGATAAGATCCAAGAGAAAACACTCATGTCTTAAAGATCTAATAGACAGGAGAGGGGTGTGAGACCCTCTCCTTTTTCTTTCCTAGGGGGAACATCGTGAGTAATAAATTAAGCGCACTTGAATTTGTTCGTAAAGAACTTAACCACCACGAATATAATAAAGTCATGCCTGAAAGCAGACTTGAAAAAGACCTCGGGGTCGACAGCCTTGAGCTTCTGGAACTTGTCATGACGGTGGAAAAATATTACAGCGTTGATTTTGAAGACGATGAACTTGAGGCGCTTGTGACGGTTCAAGATTTCTGCACTTTGATCGAAGGAAAGATCACGTGTCTTTCATAGTCGTCAAATACGCAGCAGACGGCTACTGGCGTGATCGATGGCTGCAAGATCCAAAACGCATCGGTGTGCTTGAGTCAGACACAGCTGCGTTTTCACACAGTGGTAAAGTTGCGGCACTTAAAACAAAATATCTTTGTTCAGCTGAGGCTGAAGACGCTGTGGGTCGAATCAACCAAATTAATCCATGTGGCGGCTACGCGGTCTGTCCCCAAATAAAAGCGGTGTAATATGTCCATCACTTTTAAGATCATCTACACCCTTGAGCATGTAGAGACATACTCCTTTTCTGCCAACTCACTCAACGAAGCCATCTGTGCCGTCGCAATACCGATTCTCAGGGACAGAAACATCGCTGTTGAAAGAATTCTTGTAGAGGAGAGCGTCCTCCGTATTGTTGTGGTTGATGCGCTTCTCGACATCTCAATGATACCAGATAGTGTTCTCTTCATAGTAAGTAACGACGGAACTGGCCGGAAACTATTTGACACCACACTTCATGAGTGGATGGCGCAGTTTAACCTGCTATTCGTTTCTGAAAAGACACACATCTCACGATTCATTCATAAAGGTGATTTTTTAAAAAGGAAGCGCTGGATAAAGATACCATCCGCATAATCTGTTTGGAAAACGGCTATACGCTACGTAAACAGGAAGATGGTTCCAATGACCTTAACGACTATGTCTTTAAAACAGCCCAGCTCTTTTACGAACTGGGCTTAAAAAGGAGGTAGTGTGATGATCACTGCTAGTCAAAAAGTGCTTGAGATCTTTATCAACAAACTGTTTTTTAAATACGGAGAAAAGACTGAGCTCTCTTCGTCGGAGTTCTTTGAACTCAAAAACGAGATCCGACAGGCGATGCTGGACTGGGCGGACGCACAAAAGACAGTAAGAATGCCGTGGCAGTTTAACCCACCGCTCTCTAAAGAAGGGTGTGACTACAAGCGTCCTTTAGACACGCGGGAGTTTCTCAAAAAAGAATCTCTAGGTATCCAGTACGAGATCGCCTCTCGCGTAAGACCTACGGGTTACGATGAAATTTCACGACTTCTTAAAACCTCAGGGTGCTCTAAAGAAAAACCCTATTGGATCCACAGTGTCTTGGGTGTTTTGGAGACATCGCGAGGCACGCTGGTGCTGATTCCTGAAGATTGGGTTATTAAGGTCGCAAAGGACTTCTATCTCGTTTTGGATGACGCTACATATAGGGCGCTGTACCTCGATGCTTAAACGCCTTCTGAGGTCTCTTCAAGGTATGCCTAAGAGGCGCTCAGCAAAAGAGCGCCTCTTAGAGCTCATGGAGACCGATTACCAATGGCTCTATGCTGACGAGCGGCTTAAGAGCCTTATCGAGCGTTATTATCCGTTATTGACCGAAGAGGCAGACAACTATACTCCCGAAGATATCTTTAGCTTACGCACAAGACATAAGATGAGGGCCTTGGACGCGGAAGATTTTCTTTCAATCCGAACAATCCCTATAGAACCCACACACCTCAAGAAAGAATCCCATGAGCCTACTGCCCGATTGGAAGATACGCCAACTCTGCCACACACAGTTTAACTCCAAACCGATGATCGAGCCTTTTGTTGAAACCTCGGTCAAAAAAGTCTTTATTGGAGAAAATGCCACGCCTGTCGGCATTCTTTCCTACGGACTATCGAGTGCGGGTTACGATATTCGTTTGTCGCCGAACGATCTTAAGATCTTCACCAACACGCATGCCAAGTTGGTTGACCCGCGTAAAGTTGATCCTGAATCCTACATTCAGCCTAAGTTGCTGGTTGATGAGGACGGGCTTGACTATGTCATCTTGCCGCCCAATACCGTGATGCTGGGTCACACATTGGAATGGTTTAACATTCCAAGAAACCTCATGGCGATCTGCATGGCCAAGAGCACGCTGGCGCGTGTTGGCGTGCAAATTCTCGTAACGCCGCTTGAACCGGAGTGGTCGGGTCGGTTGGTGGTAGAGATCAGCTCTAACATCCCTTCTCCTGTTAAGATCTACCCGAATCAAGGTATCGGTCAGTTGATCTTTTTTGAAACTAGCGGCGTCTGCGAAGTGAGCTACGCGGATCGTGGCGGAAAATATCAAAACCAAACCGGAACACAAGACGCAATCGTTTAATCTAAGAGAGGAGGGGACAAACCCCTCCTCTCTTTTATTTTTCACCATCTTCCATAGATTGCTTGATTGTTTACACCCTCGAGGGTGTAAACGCGCCATAGAGTTTCAAGGTAGTGTATCCAAAACCGCCAGGCACCCACGAGTCCTTAGGTTCTTTTGGGTCGTTAAATGGATGGTAATAGATCTTCTCTACCTTAGAGATGTTTTTAATTCTGATCTTAGCGACCTTTGTTATCTTGACGCTACTAAGAATAGCGTGTTCTTTAGTGACAAACGCGTCATGCACCGTTCTTTTTTTTGTGAGCTCCTCGGGTGTTAAAAGCTTGGTATTCTTGGTAAGCTCAGGTGAATAAACATAGAAGTCTAAGTGCGGGTAATGTTCTAAATCAAAGAAGTTCTTAACGTTAGGGTAAACAGCTTGAAAACACTGAACGATGCTGGGTGAGCATGAAAACCGAGGGATGTCGGGCTCCGGATACACCTCTTCTTCATAAAGAGGTTCATCCTCATAGATACCATCAGCTCTTTTTGGATCAATGATGGTAGGAAGATCACTTTTGAACGAGATATGGAACAGCATTTTTCTCCGGTAAAAAGTTTTAAGGCATATAAATAAGTTGGTAGCGCAGTCCTGGCTTCCTAGCTGTTTCAAGCCGGCGAAAAGATATAGTTAAGTCTATATTAGCACTTGGGGTTTTTCTTACGGAAAACTCCACACGCGGGTGGTCCGCGTGTGGAATCCATGAAACGTTGTGTCTGCTACCACTTTATTTAAAGTGCGTGGATTTTTTTACTAGGGGAACTACTGATGAAAACAGTTGTTCGAGGTTATAAATATCGACTCAAGCCAAACGCTGAGCAAAAGAAACAGCTCGACGTCATGCTTAAAGAGTGTCGAAGTTTTAGAAATCGAGTCGTGAGCTTTGTAAGAAAGCATCGCTCAACGAGCCTTGAGTGGCATAAAGAATTTGACATCAAGAAGATGGTCAGTATCGGATTGATTGTCAAATACAAACACTTTAAAAACACACGTGTTCCGAGTCGTTCACTTACCACTGCGTGTGAGATCCTGTATAAACAGTTTAAGTACGCCGACAAGCTGTTTGAACGTCCACCGGGGTATAAACGACCCGAGTCTATCCACACGATCCATTTTGCTCGTGAGTGCGTTAAAGCTCACGGGGACAAGATCGCTATTAAGAACATTGGCGGCCTCTTCGATATTCGGTGGTCTCGTCGTTTTTCTTTTGATGATGTTGCCAAGATCGTGGTCAGTCGCGACATCTTTGGTGAGTATTCGATTTCGTTTGACGTACACACCTCGGTTGCTGAATGTCACGGGAGTGGTATTGTCGGCATCGATATGAATGTGAGCGACGTGGTCGTGACTTCGGAAGGTGAGAAGTTTCAAGCGGCGATGATTCCTAGAAAGACTGGTGAGCGGATTGCTTACCTTATGGATCGACTACGAGAACTCAAACACGGTTCACGCGCCTGGAATAAAGTGAAGAGGCGTATCTATCTCTTTACAAAACATGCTGACGATAAACGTAAAGGATTATTTTACAAAATCGCTCACCATCTCTCAAACACATCTTCAATCATCGGAATTGAAGCGCTCGACATCGCAAAGATCATCATGAGTGCAAAATATAGCTCATCGATCACGCAGTCCGCATGGGGTCAACTGCGCCTTATCTTAAGAAATGTGTGTGAAAAACGAGGCGTCACGCTTGCTATCGCTGCATCGTATTTTCCTTCTACACGTCTTGCTTCGTGCTGCGGAACTCTAATTGGGAAAAGTATTCCAACCTATGTGCGCATGTGGATCTGTCCGAAATGTAAAACCCCTCTAGACCGAGATATCAACGCGGCGGTAAACATCGCAGAATACGTTAAGACGCATTTAAAAACACACAAGCATCTTTTATCGGGCCAACCCATCGTCATCTGCTAGAGGGCTTTTAAGGCCCTCTAGCAGTGTTTTTGTCGTTTTACAGAATCCTGTGGCTAAATCTATACTTGAGGATGACCTGAGATGAAAAGAACCGTTATCGCTGAAGAACTTGAAGAGATGGAGTTTCCTGACCCAGAGGAGCAAACCGGGGTCGAGGACGATATCCACACTACCGGACAAGAGATCATCAAGTCCTTTGAAACCATCAAGAATCAGCTCAAGATGGTAGAAGTGCTTGAAGGCATCTCTTTTGATGCAAAAAACAATAAGATCTCGGCTGAGCAAGAACGCTATGTGCGCTTTGCGGTAGAAAGCGCCACCTGGCTAGACGCGGATACTAAGCATTCGGTGCTCTCGACTGAACACATCGGCAACCGCATCATGGAGGTACTTGTCGGGATCTGGCAAAACATCCACGAGAGCATCAAAAAGCTCCTGGACTATATCCAGTATAGCTGGACGTACTTTAACTTCCAGGGTAGTCGTATTCGCCGTATTGAGCGCAGGCTTCGTGAGAGCAAGTCGGACTTTGCGAATATTCGCGCTGGGCTTAATAAGCACATGGAGCACGGTAAGCACAGCGAGTATGTCACCGACATGGACGAATACATGAAGGCGTACCGTTACTTTACGGAAACCGCAGGTGCGTTTGTTACCGCCACAGCAGATCTCACCGAAGAAGACCTGGGTTCTGTACTCCGTTACTACAAAGAATATCTCTTTGGTGAACCGGAGACGTTCTTTCGTGATTAGTTTATGCAGCTCTCAAGGAACCTTAATAAGGCCAAAGCGGCTTTTAAGGGTAAGCGAACCGTAAGCACTGCGGCCTATGAAGAGTATGTCAGTGACGTGATGTTGGGTGTCTCTACGGCAGTCGTGCGTCTACCTAAGGAGAACTCCTATAAGCTGAGTGACTACGAATCGATCGTTGAAGCACAACGATACTTCTACATGTATATTCGGCGTGAAAAGAAAGTCGACGTTAAGAAACTTTTCACGGGTTCGATCAAACTCGATGTATCTCGCAAGAATGTCGAGGAGATCCTCAAGCTCTTGGATGCGCTTTTACACAAAGCCAACGAGCTCTTGAAGTTCTCAGTGATGTTTTCGCACTTCAACACGACACTTGAAGCCAATGTCAACAAACATCGAGAAATCGATGTCTCGGGCGATATCAGCGACACGATACGCGGGACTCGGATTTACTTGCGGATCTGCTCCATCATCTATGACAGCGTGAGCACGGGTTACACACTCTCACTGGGGAATATGAAACAGGCACTCACCATCTGTGAGAAGGCCGTTAAACAGTTTTAATCTACACTAGAGAGGGAGGCACAACGCCTCCCTCTCTATGTTCAAACATCCTAAATCTCATGGATCTTGACGTAAAGATAGGGTTAGGAATGCACAGTGTAGAAAAAGAGTGTGTTGAAAAATACCGTCTAGTTACCACCGAAGGAGAGATCTTTTTTACGCTTGGGACAGATACGATAGGTACGAACTTTAGGTTTGGTCGATTAACTTTAGATCTTAAGAAAAAGAGAATTTTCTTCCATCCTGACAAAAAAGGGATGGAGAGTCGGGTCGTAATGTTTTATCTAAACCGTGCCGACTATGTCCCTGAGACAAACAGAGAGCTCATTGAGCTTTATCGGTCTCTGAAAGTCATTCTTAAAAAACCACGATGGGTAATCATGCAACGCGGTCTTTTCTATTGTTCTTATAGCGAAGATTTTAAAAACGACAAAAACTATGAACAAAGTCATCGTCATTTTACATAAAGAATGTGGTCAGTGTGGCCGTGTTCTGGACAGTGAAAAAGAGTATTCTGAAGAGACGTGGGATAAATTCACACGCCATAATCCGACAGACAACTACACCGACAGTGAGGGTGTTAAACACCACCACATCTTCGACGTGTGTCAAGCGTGCTCATAAAAAGAGAGTTGGGTTTTTAGCCCAACTCTCTTCCATAGGTTTTCTTTTTAATCACGCTTAATCTTCTGGTAAACACACTCCACGATAAGGAAACATGTTGTGTATTTTGAAAAAGACTCGTATCAAAACTTGGTCGATCGTATTGATGTGGACGAACTTCTTGACCGGATAGAAAACGCCACCGATATCACGATCGTTCACGATAAAGACCCCGATGGTTTTTGTGCTGCCGCACTCATGAAGCTTTTTATCGAACACGCGAACTCGGTTGATACGCCTATCCGGCGTTTTCCGATTAGCCATGGTCGGCCGTTTCAGGAAGCCAATCTCTTTGAGACGGTTGGTCAGTGTGACCTCTTGATCATCCTTGATCATGCGTGCAATCGCGCTAAAATCTGTGATCTCAAAGCGCTCGCTAAGCATCTTCTTGTAATCGACCATCATCCTGAGAGCCTCGATGGTTTGGATGCGTCTGAAGGCTTTTACAACGGAACAGAGGGCGATGTAACGCGTATCGTCTCAACCCAATTCTCAAGCACCGCGCTTACTGATCTTCTCTTACGCGCCTACTACCCACTGGTCGATGTGTACTCTGAGGAACTCGCCAGTATCGTTAACCACTACGACATGTGGCTCTTTGGTGAAGACGAGCACTTTGATAAGCGCGTTAAGGCTTTTGCAGCGGCGTTCTTTCATTATGGCCATGCGTCGATTGAATGGGATAAGATCGTACATGATGGGGACGGCTACGTATATCTGTCACGTACGATTGACATGGGGCTGGCACTGCTTGAGTTTAAAAACAGGCAGATCGATACGATCCTTAAAAACCGCGTCATCACCACGAACTTTATGTTCGATGGGCTCCCTTACTGCGTAGCGATCGCGTACCATACCGACAGCTATGATGAACTGGGTTCCCGGATGGTGAAAGAGATCGAGGGAGTGGATTTTGCTATGATTGTGGCACCGATCGCAGGAGATGAACGAAACCATCGTCTTTACTTTAGGTCGGACAATCAGCATAAGGATTGTAGTGTGTTTGCGCGCTATCTGGGTGGCGGTGGACATCGCAATAGCTGTGGGGCCGTTGTCACGCCAAGAACCTACGTGACCTTTTTTAATCTTCTCTGAGTTAAAAATGAACATCGAGATCAACTCCAAGTTTTTGTGTTTTGTTGAACCGCTCTATCAAAGGCTGATCGACCTTAGTCTTAATGAATCGACGACTGAAACTGAACAGCCTGCCCGCCATCAACTGCATCTTAAGTTTAGCACGCCGGGCTGGCCGTGGCCTGAGTCTTATTACCAAGATAAGGTAAACCTTAAGAGCCCGCCTGATTGCGTCACCGCTGGGGCCAGTAACTACATTCTCACGCCACTGGAGGAACTGGTTTCCCGGCTCTATGGGCCGCATGAGAAAAGTCGTGAAGTGATCGCATCGATCGTTCCTTCTGAACACTACGACCATATCTTTAACCCCGGTGAGTCACAAGAGCATTATGTCCTGACGATCAATCAGATTGAGTTGATTGATGACGATATCTTCGTCGTCATCAATAGTCAATATAACAGGACTCGATTGCGCTTGACATTCTGGGACACGACAAAGCCGCTTTTTGAGCGTTTTAACTGGCAGTATCTTTTGGGTGCGGACGCAAGCTCGTTATACCGCTCTTCTTTTGAAGAGCTTTGGTCAGCACTTAGCACCAATGTCTATAGCCTTGAGCTTTATTTGACACCACACTTTGCTGTGGATAAGATGCGGATGGTCAGAAACTACACCGTCAAGCTCAATACCTGAACGTTATTCTGAGGTGTGGTCTTTAAAGACCACACCTTGACTATTTTAGGAGGTGATAAAAACAATGGACACGCCATCAGGAGTTAGAGAGTTTAACTTCTTAACCAGCGGAACGATCATCCCGTTCCTAGAACTACCCTACATTTGTCTTAAAGCAAGGATGTATCGCCTTTATTACAAAGCCAAGTTGGGTGGTGAACAGAATTACGCGGCACCCAGAATGCTTCATCCCTCAGTGTTAAATGAACGCTGGTGGATTAACTTCTTCTATCGTGATTTTGACTTTAGTCACTATCACAGGGGTATAAAAGAATATCGCAGTCATGTTGAGCTCAGGCACTTCTTTAATGAGCATAACCCTTACTCTGAAGTGGTATTAAGAAATCTTGACTTAAATGAAAAGATCGAAGCGCTTCCCGAAGGTAAAGGGTTTATCATTCACGCTGCGAACTTCGTTGTTGAAGAGGGTTACGTCAGTATAAAGTTTCATAAAGGGAGTAAGCTGGTTGACTGGCCCGTTAAGTTCTGGAATACCAAAGACGCAGAAGTTCTTTTAAAACCTCTGAGGGACTTTAATCGCACAGATGGATGGGCGGACGTTATTAACCATCTATTTAATCGCCAGCACACCCTACCTAAGGAGAGTGGTGATTCTCTTAAGATTCATCTCTCTCCATATTTTGCCATTAAAGCGATTGAGCGTGTATCCGCTTCGTAGAGACTGTTTCAAATAAATCTTGGTCACAGATATTTTACCTGAGTTTCCTGTTCTTATAAGCTTACTAAACGACTGAGAGGCCAAAACCTCTCAGTCGTGATTAATCCTAATTAATAAAAGAAAGCCTACGCATCGTGACCACCGATAAAAATCTATGCCTTCCGCGACCGATCATAGCGACTGTCTATGACCGCGCTAAAAAGGTCGTGAGGCGGTACCACTTTAAACGCCTCAAAACAGCCCTCCCACGCTGTCTTTATTACGCGATGGATCTTGAGCCCGGCTTTACGATCCAACTCAACCACGCCATGAATAATGCGTGGATTGGCGATATGGTGGTGAAGGTAGAAGGTAAGATCAACACACACTACGTCTGGGATGAAGAGTGAAAAATAATGCGCACTTCACAATAGGAGGTTAGATCATGCATCTCGAAGAAGTCAAGAGCAGAATGCTCCAATTCTACAAGGAGACCAAGCTTAACCCTTGGGAGGTCGCAATCGGCGCAGGTGCTGCACTGCTCTACCATGGTCTCCGAGAAGAGGCCAACGACATCGACATCTCAATCCCGAAGAAGCGTTTTGAGAAGTACCGCGATCAAGGTAACTTCCCCAAGGACAGCTACGTCGTTCCTTACGACGAAGCGATCGATCTACATGTACGGGAGAACATGGTCGGTTCCGTGCAGACGATCTGGGGTTCTTTCTACTCCCTTGAGGAGATTATCGATCAAAAAGAGACGCTCCTCAAACTTCCTCACAGAAGTCCTGAGAAGAAAGCTCAGGACAAAAAAGACATCGAAGCAGCGAAGAAGAAGCTGAAAACCATTCTGGAGAGGTGGTAGACCATGCGCAATATGCTCATCGTCACCGGCGTGGTCTCCGACAGCGGCGTCGACCATGAAGTCCAAGTAATTCTCAGTAATAAAGCCTATCTGGAAGATCTAAAGAAGGTCTTCAAGGTAGTCTCTCGAATTGAGTCAGCTATGGATTTCAACGAAAGCTACATCGTTTCCCGGTGCTCAAACAAAGACCTGAAGTGTATTTCAGGTGTGCGGCTTGGCGATCCTTGTGTCTGGACGATCCTCTATCCTAGAAGCGTCTCATCTACTTTGATGGTGCAGGCTTTCACGGGTGGGTTTTGGTCCACCCATGAGTTTGTCCTAATGACACCCCATGGAGCGGTCTCGTTCTTTTAAAACTACATGGAGGGTTTTTAGACCCTCCATGTTTTTCTTTGTTTTCCTTTTTCTAAACATTTTCAGTCATATATATTCTACTTGACGATACTCACACGAGTATCATTTTTCGCAGCATACTAACTTGATCAAGGAGTAAGATCATGAGCAACGCATCCGTCTTCGCCACCGCTTTTGCAACCATCTCCAAGGAGATTGAATACAATGCCGCCTGGGAAAATGGCACCGGGTATCTCGACCATATCTGCAGCGGTGCCGCAGCACCGGCCCTGAAGCCGGCTGAGATCGTAAAGACGATCGATCCGAATGGCCGTCGGATCATCGTCATTGGCACGCGCTTTGGGAACGTAGCGGTGTTTGACCGCTATGCTCCGCGTGCTGGTAACTCCAGCACGTTCGTCACGAACGCACCGGAGGGAAAGAAGATCTTCAAGTTCCTCCTCTCCGGCTCCGCAGTCGGAGAGCACGAGATGATCAACCTCCTCGGAGGGTGGAGTGATATCGATGATAACCTCGGTCGCAAGATCGAGGATATTATCGCCGTCCTCACTGAGGAAGAACTCCACGCAGTATTCCTTTATGAAGAGAACCGAACTCTCTAGAGAAGAAGTTCTAAAAACAACATCGGGTTAATCATGGACCTCGAGATCGAACACAGGGCTGACCTCTACGCCATTGAGAACGGTGCGGAGCCTGAGGTTCTTTTTCTGGGGTAAGAAAGATAGACTGGGGGTTTATGCCCCCAGTCTTTGTTTTTCTCTTTTTAAACATTTTCAGTCGTATATATACTACTTGACAACACTCATTCGAGTGCTTGCATCCACACGTCTAAGGAGACATTGACATGAAAGTCCGAGTTGAAAAATACACGTGGTCAGAAGTGAAGCCTCTGGCAACCAGTGAAAACATAGCCCTCCTTGCTGGAGGGTTCTTCACAGCCTGGACACCCAAGCTCGACGGACCTGGAGAAGAGCTCTGTATCTTCATGGATACAGAAGCGGCGGCACTCCTCACGGAGAAAGAACTTCATGCGGTGCTGCTGCATGAGGAAGGCCACGCCGTCTTCGACGGGGATCTCTTGAAGAACAGTGTCGGGGTCGTCGTTGATTTCGAGATCGAGCACAGGGCTGATCTTTACGCCATTGAGAACGGCGCACGCCCGGAAGACCTCTTTGCGGGAGCAAAAAAGACAGTCGAGGTCTTTTTCTCAAGAACAAAACTTCAGGAGGACCAAAAAGCGCTTGGTATAAAAAACACCATAGCGCTGATGCGGCAATATCCCTACTATCAGGGTATCGCAGCGTAGAAGACAGGAGGGGTTTGCGCCCCCCCTGTCTTCTTCTTTTTGTTTAACTACGTTCGTAATAAACGATGTCGTACCGATAGTCATCCCGCGGATCATCATCCGCCGTAACCCGATAGATCTCCCGAATCGATGGATCGTTCTTAAACTCAGGCATATAGGTGTCACCGTTGATTTCAGCATCGACCTCAGTAACCACGAGCCGACGCACATGTGGTAAAAGCTGGCTATAGATCTCACCACCCCCGATCACAAAAAGCTTCTCGTCAGGCGTCGTTAAACGAAAAAGCTCATCGATCGAGCGGGCCACGATTTCTCCGCGAGGTCTATAGCGCATATCCCGAGACAAAATGATGTTGCGTCGATCCGGTAGCGCTCTGCCAATCGATTCATAGGTACGCCGACCCATCACCACGGTACCCTTTAGCGTCAGTAGCTTAAAGTGATAGAGATCACTCGGCAATGACCACAAAAGCTTATTATCTTTTCCAATAGCGCCGGTTTTATCCATGGCAGCTACCAGCGTGATGTCGCGATCCAGCATACACTTACTCTTTATCGAACGCATAAGCGCGTGTCCTTTTTGGATGAACTTTAACTACGTCAGTTACCCCTTGATAGGGTAACTGACGTCTGATTGGGTACCCATTTTATAGGCTTTTTACACTCACCACACACCCCTTTTTACTACTCAATTTATTCACATGTCATTAAAATTTTGAAGGGGGCTCCGCCCCCTAATAAGTGTAGGAGTGTGTGGGTTTCTCTCCGCCTGTGGCTACGAGGCACACACTCCTACAGAGGGTGGGGCTCGTCTGCGCTCAGCTGTCTCCTTCCTTCACTCCTTCGCTCACCGCTCAGTCGTTCAGTCAGTCGCCATCCTCGCTACGTCTCGCTGCAAAATCTCACTTCAACTTATATACATTTTTGAAAAAGAAAATACCAACCCCATCACTGAAGCATACCGTTTGGTAGCTTTTGAGGCTACCAAACTACAGCAGCGTTAGAAGAGAAAAGACAACAGCAAAATCAAATTCCGATCGAACTAAATAATAACCGACGGAACGATAAGTGAAGGCGGAACAGCACGATGCACTTTAGAAATATATAGGCGCGCGCGCGAGGCCCGGCCCCCTCCCGAAAAGCTGTTCTGAGCGCTATCACGATCACGTACATTTTACTTGACACTAGACAGATTCTTTGTAAAAGAAAAAGGAGCACCATCATGCATGATCCTGAGTCAGCCGCTTTAAGAATACTCCACGCCAGGTTTTGTAATGTTATCCGTAACTGTGACAAAGCCTACTACGTAGACAGTCAACCCATGATGCCTGATAAAGAGTATGATATTATTTATCAACAACTCATTAAGCTTGAGGCAGCCTACCCCAACCTAGTCAGACCCGACTCACCCACACAAAGGCTCACAGGGGCGGTTAATTCGGCGTTTAAGCCACTTGAGCACCAAAGCCCGATGCTTTCCATCAAAACGGAAACGGACGTCTCTATAGCCTCTATAGAGCGTTTTGTGAGGGCATGCTCTAACGCAGGCGAGAAGTTCGAAGCCATCGCCGAGCTTAAATATGACGGCCTTGCCATTAACCTCATCTATCACGACGGCATCCTTATCAGTGCCGCAACACGAGGCAATGGTTTTGTTGGTGAAGACGTCACACTTAACGCAAAGGCGATTCCAAGTATTCCGCTTCGACTCGGACCGGTGGCTTTTCCGGACTTTGCTGAGATCCGTGGTGAAGTCGTTATGGAGTACAGCGCGTTTAATGAACTTAACGCCACACTCCTCGAAGGAGGACTCGAGCCGTACAAGAACCCACGTAACGCCGCCTCGGGTTCATTGAGGCAGTTAAACCCAGCGATCACGAAAAACAGACGTCTCACCTTTTACGCCTATGGGTTTGGTGACATCAGTGTCGATCCGGTGGGTCTAAAGATCAAAACCCAAAAGAAAACCCTTGACTTACTCAAAGAGTGGGGGTTTAAACTTGGGCACAACAGTGGCGTAGTCACTAAGCCTGAGAGCTTGATGGCGTTTTATGAAGAAGTTGAGAAAAACCGTTACCTTCTTCCGTTTGGTATCGATGGCGTGGTCTATAAGCTTAATCGATTCAGCGCACAGGAACGCATGGGGATATCGGGGCGTGAACCTAACTGGTGTATCGCACATAAGTTTAGACCCGAAGAAGAGATGACTCAGGTCTTAGCGATCGATGTGCAGGTAGGGCGCACGGGCGCTATCACGCCCGTGGCGCGGCTAACCCCCGTCAGCGTCGGGGGTGTCGTTGTCGCTAACGCAACACTTCACAACCAAGACGAAATTACACGCAAGGATATTCGTGTAGGTGACACCGTTGTGGTGAGGCGTGCCGGTGATGTGATCCCCGAGATCGTCAGGGTGGTGAATCGAGACCCGAATAGCACAAAACCCTACCGCCTGATCGAAGAACACCCGGTGTGTCCCGTGTGTGGATCGTCCATTGAAAAAGAAGAAAAAGAAAAGGTCTATCGCTGCACCGGGGGTGTAAAATGTGATGCCCAGAAAAAAGCGGTATTGAATCACTTTGCTTCACGCGCCGCGATGGATATTCGCGGCTTTGGTAAGGAGACGATTGAAACATTGGTCGACGATGGGATTCTCAATACGCAAGCTGATTTCTTTCATTTGAAACCTGGAACGCTTTTAGCCAGTTCACTGGGCTGCACCGAAGCCTATGCACATCGACTCATCGAGGCGGTCGAACAAGCGAAAGGACACACCCTAGGAAGGCTGTTATACGGACTAGGAATCCGTTACACAGGCGTAGGCACCGCAAAGCGACTCACCGAGGTCTATACGAGCCTTGAAGCGTTTTTAGATAAAACGCCAGCCGATTACCTAAGGATCAGGGATATCGGCCCTAGGACGGCTTTGAGCCTTCATGCGTTCTTTGTAGAGGACCCTTATACACGCGCGATCGCCGTAGAGTTATGTCGATTCTTTAAACCTGAGAAAAAGGAACACGTACAGAGCTTTCTGACAGGAAAGAAGATTTCTACGTCTGGATCTATTCCGGGCATCTCGAGATCTCAGCTGGGTGATCTTTTAGCCAAACACGGCGCATCACTTTGCACAGTGGGGCGTCAATCGACCCTTTTCATCGAAGGGGAAAACGCTTCGGTTGAGAAAGTGAATCGAGCCAAGTCTCTCGGGTTAGAGATCATCCGCGCAGATGAGTTTAACAAACGCCTTAAGGAGTAAGTGTAGTATGATTGAAAATATGCTCTACGTGACAATCGAGGGCATCGATGGGTGTGGTAAAACCACTCTCGCCGCTAAGTTGATCGATACCCTTAAACAAAAAGGGTATCGAGTTGGACACTTCTCCATGCTTCCACATGGACGATTGCGTGAAGCGGTACTCTGGGACAAAGACCTTACGCCACTTCAACGCGCAACGCTCTATAAGGTTGCTGCTGAGACGACCCGGCTTCAGATGCTTAAGAGCGCCAGCGATTTTGATATCGCTGTCGTTGAACGCGGGGTTGACACATTTATCGCGTATCAAGGCTTTGGAGACCGACTGCTTAGCGAAGTAAGTCGTTTAGGGGAACTCTACCCGAAGTTCCCAGAGCCCGACAGGACCTACTATCTCGACGTACCTGTCGAGCTGGCCCTTATCCGAACAGAGCAGCGAGGTAGCGCACTTGACCACTTCGAGCAGCAAGGAGAAGCGTTCTTCAGACGCATCCAGGAAGGCTTTCGACAGTGCATCCTGGCTGACCAAGACCACAGTGAAAAGTCTGGTCATCACGCTCGTTTTAAGCATGTGGACGGCACCCTTTCTAAGAATGCCGTTTTTACTCACGTTCTTAACGACGTTCTGGCTTTACTTAAAGAAAAGGAAAAAACCGTAACAAGCTAAGATAAGTTAGACGTTCCTTAACAGAGTTAAAAACATTCAAGAGGATTACCATGACCGACACCCAAGTACCTAGTCAAAACACCATTAAAGAAATCTTTTTTGGTGCTCAGCCGATCCAGGTTTCTCTCCGCAAACCCCGCAAACATACCACCATCCAGCCGGTAAAAGTCGACAACAAGAAGGACGCACTGTAATGAAGGTTTATCTCGATCTCCTGAAGGACATTCTCGAAAACGGTCACGATCACGAAGACCGCACCGGCACGGGTCGGCGCAGTGTCTTTTCTCGTGAAGTTCGCTTTAACCTGAAGGAAGGTTTTCCCTTGGTGACGACTCGCCGGATAAAGCCGGATGTCTTTATCGCGGAGAACCTGTTCTTTCTGTCTGGCCGTACCGACATCAAGTTCTTGAACGAGCGTGGGGTGAAGATCTGGGATGCGTGGGCCGTTAACGCTAACACGTTTAAAGGTTACGCGGATAAGATGCTCAAAAAGGGCATCATCAGCGAAGAAGAAGTGAATCTTCTTCTTGAAACCGTACCGCTGAACCTCCTGGGCGATATCGGTCCGATGTATGGCAACATGTGGCGGATGTGGCCTGTGGCTTCGCCCTCGGGTCAAGAATTCGGTATCCGTAAAGAAAACATGGTTCGCGCTTTCGAGGAGCTGCCCTCCGATATGCTTGCCGTCGCCAAAGAGGTGTACGACAACCTGGAAGACGACCAAAAGGAAGGGATGGACTTCGAGACCTTCGCACTGGTTTTTTACTACTCGTCGGTTGATCAGATCAACGAACTTATCTGGGAGCTCAAAAAGAACCCGTATAGCTCGCGTTTGGTTGTGACCGCGCTTAACCCCCAGTTCACGCCGACACCGGGTTTTAGCCCCGATGAAAACGTCCTTCTGGGTAAAGGCGCGCTCATGCCGTGCCACTTTGCTTTTCAGTGCTTCGTAAAACCCGCTGTTAAAGAAGGCGGTAAACTGCGTCTGTCGCTTAAAGCGATGATCCGCTCATGGGACGTGCCGGTCGGTGGTCCTTTTAACATCGCTGGTTACGCGCTGATCCTGAGTCTTTTGGCGCACTGCTGTGACATGGAGGTCGATGAACTGATTATTTCTGCAGGCGATGCCCACATTTATCTTAACCAGATCGATGAGGTTAAACGCCAGCTGGAGCGCGAACCCCAGCCCTTGCCGCTCCTGGCCCTTAGCTCCGAGAAAAAGGATCTCTTCGCTTTTACAATGGATGACATCAAGATCATCGATTACGTAACGCACCCTAAAGACGCACTTGAACCCATCAAGTACGCCGTCTCTATCTAACGCTCTTTTTCACGAATAAGCTCATGACCAAGCCCATTACCAAAAAACCGATTATTAAAATCGGTAACGCTCAGCCGAAAAATAAGCTGGAGCAATTTAAGACGCAGCTGGCCACCTCCGATAGCGTCGAGAACGAGGTTGTTCAACCTGTCGAAGAAGAAGAGATCGTTTATCTTCCGCCAGCGATGGTGCGTAAGGCGGCCCCGCCGCCCGCTAAGAAAAACGTGACCGCCACCGGCAAGCTCGACTTCTCTACGATCACACTGCCGGGCGAAGTCGAAGTTCAGCCTATCTTTGACGCCGCACGTTACCTTAAGAAGTAAGCCCTCTTTCACACATACCTGAGCTCCTAAAAGGCTCAGGTATGTACAACTCTTTCTAAAGGACATTCGGCAACATATATTTTTAATGCAGTACACCTTACTTTAGGAGGAAAAATGCCGTTATACCTTAAACTCCTTAACCTCGATGAGGTTTTTTCACGCGCACAAAACCCCGTCATCATCAATGAGCTTCCCAATCTCACAACCGAGGACAGAGAACGCTTCAGTGCGCTTGTACGAGAAACGTACACCAGTGACATGGTGTCCGTCATGCCAAAATGCGCCTGCGTCGGCGACGAAGGACTTCGAGGCGAACACTTGGTGGGCGAGACGTGCGATATCTGCAACACGACCGTCAAGCACTCGATCGAGGATGATATTGTTCCGACGCTCTGGTTTAGAAAGCCTAAAGGCGTCAAGGCACTCATTAATCCGATTGTCTGGATCATGCTCAATCAGCGGTTCTCAAAAAGCAAGTTCCGCGTACTTCAGTGGCTGACCGATCGACACTACGGTTCAAACTCGGGTCTCAAGACACCCGAGATCATCTATAAGCTTACCGCCGAAGGTATTCCGAGAGGATACAACGCCTTCGTTGAGAACTTCGATGAGATCACTCGGTTTTTATTCAGCCTCAAGGATTTTCAAGACAAGAAAGGCGCTACAAAGTCGATCATCGACATGCTCGGCCTCACGCATCCGTCAAAAGATCCTCTCCAGCAGTTGATCCAAGATCACCGAGACTCGATCTTCTGCGAACACATCCCGCTCCTAAATAAAACCCTTCTCGTGATCGAAAAGACCGCGATGGGCTATGACTACGGTGAGGCGACCATGTTTAGCATGGTCAACGTCACCAACACGATGCTCTCCATCGACAGGGATTACCACGATAAGAACCCCCTCTCGGTTGAAAACCGCACTGCCCGCATCCATGCGATGCTGGGGGATTACTACACGGACTTCTTTAAGAAGAACGTGGCACCCAAGGAGGGTTTGATACGTAAGCAGGTGTATAGTGGTCGAGGTAACCACAGCTTTCGGGCAGTGATTACCTCACACGAAGACCTTCATGATCATGATGAGATTCACATACCGTGGTGCGTAGCGGTCACGGTATGGCGTCAGCACATACTAAACGTGATGATGCGGGATGACCATCCATGCGGCGGCTATACGCTTAATAAAGCCGTCAGTCTCATGATGAGTCACATCTACAAATACCACCCACATCTTGACCAGATCTTTAAAGAGTTTATACAAGGCAGTGATAACGGCCGGGGTCCTTGCGTTTTAGTTCAACGAAATGAAGAAGGTTTGTATTCTTGAGCTATAAAGGAATGCGAATCTCGGTTTCCTTCTGTAGAAATACAGTCGACACAACACGCTTAATTGACGGGAACCCCATAAAACTCGATACACCAAACGTATGCTTCGAAAGACATGCGTGGCCGGAGTAATTAGCCGGGTAGGGTAAAAGAGATCGAGATGCGGCTTTTATAAAGCCAAAATTGGAAACCACGCAGCTGATCTCCTAAGGCCATGTGGCTATGGAGCGAGTTCAACGACTATAAACGCCAAGCTAATGGGCAGTGAATAGCGTGCATCTGACCGCGTTAAGGCGAAGATGAAGAGATAGTCTGTTCTATGATGAGAGTCGTAGCGGGTGCCAGGAATCGCACCGGGGTGATCTTGCAAGCCACCTGGACAAAAAGCCAACACTAATGCAAGGTTCAGCACAGCCGTGCTATATCACAAAAGTCAAACCTGATCCGAAGGACACAACGGTTTCAATCAGTGATCTAATCGCTATGTAGAATGGCCTCTTGATTAGAAATGGTCAAGTGAACTCTCTCTAATTGCTGGAAAACCCTGAAGGCTGCCTCACCACAAGCATCGCGAAAGCAGATGTTGATGGTTTAACAACGAGGCGGATGATCCGATAAAGTCGGTGAAAGGGGCAACCGTGGAGTGAAACACTCCCTTTAGCAGCGAAGACCCTAAGGCAAACGATATGGGTAACGTTCAACGATCATGGCGGGAGCCAGTAGAGCCTCAAGCGAGGCAGAAATGGGAGACACCTTACCGTGTGATGACGAAGGTGAAGATATGATCTGTTCCATGATGAAAGTCATAGCGGGTGCCAGGAATCGCACCGAGTGAAGAAAGTACGTCGTGATGACGGAGCGCCTTCACTGGACAATAAGACAGCGATGAATGCTTAATTAGGCCAGTTGGTTAGAAATAATCAACGAGTAACCCCTTGAATTGCTGGAAACCCCTAAAGCTGTCTCACCACTGCGAGCTGAAAAGCAAAGCCATGGTTTAAAAACGAGACGGATGCGGCGTAAGCCAAAATGGGCAACCGTGGGCTCTAAGAGCCCCTTTAGCAGCGAAGACCCTAAGGCTTCGGCTATGGGTAATGTTCAACGACCATGTCTCTCAAGTGAGAGTAGCGGGGGGCACCTGACCACGTAACGGTGAAGGTGATGATATGTTCTGTACTATGGCGAAAGTCATAGCGGGTGCCAGGAATCGCACCGGGATGGACCCACGACCCATCTGGACAATTAGGATTACGACGGTGAATAACATTGCCGTTCGATCCAGTAATGGATTGAATTATGAGTGCGGAATAAAGCATAGACCCTGAGATGGGGATGTGAACCGAAGGCTAGATGTAAAGATTTAGTCAGGGGCAGAGCATAGGAGGTGATCCTGCGTAAGCAGACTATAATCCTCCCACGAGTCCGCGCCACCCGACCGTTTTAAACGAGGGTGAAAACGTATGCCGAACTATAGCGAACCAAAGCCATAGAAGTAGAGGATAAAAAGCCTTTACGATAACATCTTGGATGAGATCATGTTTATACTGGCGCTTGACAAGAAGATGGAGCGGATGTTTTACCCGCTCAGTCCCTTCTTTAACTTGCTGCCCCTTAATAAACCCCTCGAGATCGGTCGAAATGCATCAATGACCGACTCAATCGTTGCATCTACTTCGGAATGGATCGAAGCACAAAGAAGAGACATTAAGAACAACCTTCAGTAAAACAAGGAGAAAGATCTTGCAGATAGCCGTTATCCACGGTTCTGATCCGAGCTTCTTTGGGAACAACCTCTTTCCTGAGGCACCGCCCGAAGCCAAGCAGTGGATCCAGAATCAATTCAACCAAGGTCTTAATCTACTCACCGATGTCGGTAATCGATTTCGGCAGCAGGCGGTAGACCTGTATCAAAAACTGCACGACCCGACGCTTGAGGCGCGGGCCCGTGCTTTTTATCGAAAGGCAAAAGGCATCACGCACCCGAACGCTATTCTTGCGTTTGACACCGTGGGTGAGATCCAGGCTGCTAAACCGCTCATGCAGCGCTTCATCATGGCTGAGCCCAGTATTCGTGAGCTCTATCACAAGCAGCTTTGTGATGGGTATAGCGACAGCTATGTTGATTATGAGCCAGGTAAGATCGGCGAAGCGCATTACGATTACCGCCGTGTTATGAACGGCATTATCACGGAATCCTTTTCCGACGATGCGGCCAACGACTATCAATGGAAGGTGGTGATGTACGCTGAGGATCTTCATGAAGGTGACAATGAGCTTCATATCGACCAACAGGCAGCGATTCTGAAAGTCCACAACTTGGCCTGCCAAGCGCTCTTTAATAAGATCGATCCGACCGACATCTTTAATGGTGAGATTGGTGGTTAACGGCTAAATACAACTTAGAGAGTGGGGTTTTAGCCCCACTCTCTAATGATCTTTTTCTTTTTAGTGATATCTTTCACAGGACGTAAGATAAGGTGACTGCCCTATTTGAGGAACCCTTTTATGACGTCTAAACACTTATTCCCCAGTCTCGATACCGACGGTTGGGTGGAGAGCCCCATCAAAGTTGCCGACTACATGCTCTCCCACTTCTTTTTGTCAGACTACAGTCAAACGGCCTTTTTCCGTAACAAGGTCGCCTCATTCGCCTGGCTCCTTCAACGCCACCAAGGAAACCTAACAGCGCTTTTTGATGAGACCCAGCAGATCCTTTCTTCGTATTTTTCTACCCAGTTTAGTAATGTAGAGGTCCAGGTTACCGAAGTACCCGATACGACAACTTCAAACAAGACCGGATTAAGTCTCTTTTTGGAGTTCGTTGACGCCGACGGAACCACGCACAACCTGTCACGACTGGTGAAGTATTCGGGCATGAAAGTCAGTGAAGTGCTCGCCGTAATCAATAGCTAAATAAGGAGTTTCTGAGCATGGATGAAAATAGCCGCAAACGTGAAATCGCTGAATCGTTTACCAAACAGATCAGCAAAATCGATCAAGAGACCGAACGGGCCTTTATTTCAGGCGTCTTAGAGGCGGTTCAGGCGCCTCCCAAGAAGATCCCCGAGCCCGTGTTTCGCGAGATCTTCATGCCGTACTTGGTGGGTGATAAAGTACCCAACGCTGAAAACGATGTCCTGGCGCACTGGATCGGGCTGGTGGGCAGCGCCACCGATCCGGCCGATATCGTTGACACCAAGGGCGACACGCTTTTCCAAGTACCGCCGGTCTATGACACATCGGACCTCTCTACGATCCGTTCCGAAAAAGGCATGGGGTTCGCCACCATCTTTGAGCAGTATCAAGAGCAATCGAAAGTACACGGCATGCTGGGCAAGCGCTTCTTGGTCGAAGAGCTCAGTAATAAAGCCGCTGCCAATATCCCTGAGGGCTCCTTAGAGGGCCGTGGCTGGCTTCCCGCACTCGAGTATTACGGATTGGTTAAACCGACCCATGACGCGACGCCTCTCTCCACCAAACACCTCCCTGGGGACGATGACCTTGACTTTGAAGATGCCGCTTCGTAGTTACTTGGTGATCTCTGACGTGCACTTAGGTGCACGTTCGACCACCGCTGAAGAGATCCTCGAACACCTCACCACTTTCTTTGAAGACTTTTCAGATCTCTCTGAACTTGCCCAGATCGATACACTCTTTATCGCTGGTGATCTCTGGGACGATACGTTACCCTTGGCGAGCGACGTCGTACCGCAGGTGATCTACTGGTTTAACCGTGTGGTGCGGTGGTGTGCGCGCAATCATATCCAACTAAGGATCTTGGAGGGGACGCCTCGGCACGATAGGCGTCAAGGCGTCTCTTTAAAAAGCATCGTTGAAGTGCTTGAGATCGATATCGATTTTAAATATGTCACACAGCTTTCAATCGAGAAGAACGAACGCCTAGGGTTGTCGGTCCTTTATGTGCCGGATGAATGTCGCCCTACCGCTGAAATTTGTCGGGCTGATGTTGAAACCCTCTTGGCTGAACACCAGCTTCAAAAAGTCGATATCGCCATCATGCATGGGGCGTTTAAGTATCAGTTAGGCTTAATGCCCATGACCCCGAAGGTCCATGACGAGGTCTGGTATCTCCAGCATGTTAAACACTACATCTCGATCGGCCACGTCCACACACCGAGCCAGTTTAACCGAATCGTTGCACAAGGCTCGTTCGACCGACTGAGCCACGGTGAAGAAGAGGCCAAAGGAGCCGTTCTCATTAAAGAGATTAAGCCAGATGAATGGATGCATTTCTTTATCGAAAACGTCCACGCCAAGCGCTATTTGACGATTGATGTCGATGGCCCTCTAGAAGATGTTCTTAAGAAGATCGATCGTTTGATCCGACCGCTTCCTTTTGGAAGTTATGTGCGTATTCGAGGTCTCAGTAACCATCCCGTCTTTCAGGGCTTTGAGACGCTGCGCGCGCGTTATCCCCTCTTTATCTTCAGTAAGAAGACACTGAGCCAGGAAGACACTGATAAACCCGCAGAGCTGACTAAGACGCTTGATTATAAACCCATCGTCTTAAATAAACAAACGCTTACCGACGCGATCTTGACTGAGGTCACGACGCGCCGCCCACTCACCCCGCTTGAAGAAGAGCGTCTTCACACACACCTGGAGGCGCTCCACTTTTAATGGAGTTTAAAGCATGGATTACGTAGCAGGAAGTAATCTAACAGGTCGAGCCGTCTCAGGCTTTCCTTTATCGATCGGGACATCTCTTGCGCTGGAGTCGATCTTTGCCCCTCAGCAGAATCCCTACGACCCGCTTCGCAAAATCCCTCAGCAGATCGATCTGACCAAGTACCATACCTTCTGGGTCAACATCACTACGCTTTACCGCAACATGATCGGGGCCGTCTCAAAAGAAGCCTATCAAAGCGTGGTGGCCGAAGAGCTATGCATGGCCCTCGAAGAAGAGATGGATGTCATCAATCTTCTTTTTCAAAACGAAGGGCAAAATCTTTGTAAGGTGAGCTATTATTATGGCGCCTACGAGAGCCTTGAAAAAGAAAAGACACCGGGTTTTGGTTTGCGTAAACCAACCACGCCCTCACAGATCCATTACCAGGGTCTTTTGGAGCATGTCTTAAAACTGCTCCAAAAGAGAACCGACACGATCCATGTCTTTAAAGATGCGGTAAAGCCAAAGCGCCGTGACCGCGCTTTAATCTTGACACATCAGCCCTACGACTTGGTGGATTTTAAACACTTTGACCGTCTGGATCTCCTGGAGAGTAACACAGGCGTGTTAAAGCCCCGTGCGCTATGGAGTACGAAATACAACCCCATGAGTGGTGTTTCGTTTTCAAATCTCCCGTTTACTCGCAAACTCCTGATGATCTTTGGTGATCGGTATCTTATTAAACCGATTGGTCCGGTTAGAAAGCTGATCTTGGACGTGGCTGAGAAAAATAAGTGGACCGCTGTCACCACTGAGGAAAAAGTTGACTTCGATGTTAATCGTAGTGTGAGAGATCCTTACGCGATCGCGGTCTTTAAAGCGCTTTAAATCACCCCCGGATGGCGAAACAAGGTATCCGCAGTGCGTTTAAAACGCACCGTCTTATGACTTACGGGTTCGAGTCCCGTTCCGGGGACCATCTTCTTTTACTAGGGATATCGCGATGGATATCGATAGAAAATACATAATCAGTGCGCTCAATCCGTGCTCAGGCTCTCACCATACTCAAGAAGATTCGGTGCTTTTCTTGGCAAAAGACAAAGCGTTTCTTGAAGGGGTGCTACCGGGTTATCGTGCAAAGTGTGTTGAGCTTGGTGCAAATTCGGCACATATCGAGTCGATTGATCTTTTGATCGATCGCGTCAAACTGTACCAAGAGAGCGTTGAAGTCAAAGTCCCTGATACTGACCTGCCGTGTGAAATCCGGCGCTGAATCGATGGAGAAGACCATGCCTGAACTTAAAAAGGCTGTCACTCGTGAAGATGTCGAAGCGGTCATCACCGGTGAAGAATATATCACACGCCCACCCGGTCTTACGATCTGCATCCTCAGTCTTAAAAACGGTTCAAAACAAGTGGGTGTGAACTATGGGCATATCGATCCTGCCCAGCATGACTGGCTGCTTGGCCAACGTGCTGCAAGAACTGCTGCCTTTGCAAAAGTCTGGGAAGCTGAAGCATATCTTTTGCGCGAGCGCATAATGTCTGGCTGCTCCCCGGCGTGTCTTGAAAAAGACACCTCCTGTTTCACCAGTGGCGTTAATCGTATCCAAGAATAACCTTTTCTTTTAAAAAGAGTCCCCTTATGTCCAATCAAGAAAACGAAGTCTTTAGCCGTCCTAACGCTGATGCCAAGATTTATGATCTCGAACAGTTCACGCTCTGGACTGATCCGGTTGAAAAGGGTGGCAAGCGTCCGCGCCTGGTGTTCGGTGAGCGTAACGGCGCACCGCGTATTACGGTGTATCCGGGTCAAGAAGCGGTCAAGGTGGTGTGGATCGGTTTTGGTCCTGGTGAGTTCGAGATGTTCCTCACGACGTTTGAGCGTCTCGCTGCGGGTGAAAACGACAAGGAGTGTTTTATCGACAACCTTGATCGTGATCCCAACGGCGATAAGCGGGACCCGAACCCTGCCAACAAAGTCGTGCGTAACCGCATGCAGTTTGGTAAAGATGCCAACGGTATTTGCTGGATGGGTTTCCAGCAAAAGAATCTGAAGCCGGTGCGCTTTAACATTGTCCCCAATGGTTGGCATAACTTCTATCGTGAAGGGGGCGCGAAACTCACCGAGTCCGAAGCATCGGCGCTTTACACGCGCGGTCTCATCAATATCTTGCGCCGAGTCTATGGACATTGGGCGACCCGCATCCGTCAACCGATGGAGCGTGGCCGCATGGGCGCGTCCAGCCCCGAGCAGCAACAACATGTTAATAAGGAACCCGCTGTGACCTCGATTTCGACATTTGACAACGACATTCAGTTCTAACTAAGAGCTGAACACACCCTAGGTGCAGGACTCTCCTTTGCGGGAGAGTCCTGCACCTAAACATAGGTCAATCACATATATCTTACCTGACCACAAAGCGATGGTTGTCACTTAACGGAGGCTTACAATAACATGAAGATGTATGCAGAGATTCAAAATGCTAAGCCTGAAGTCCACATTGAACACGCCGGGCGTATCATTGCCTTCTCGGCAAGTGTCTTCACAAAACGCTCTTTTGAAGGGACGTTCGACGTATTTGAAAACATCAACCGGTTCTGGGAAAGACTGCCTTTCAAGCAGCAGCAAGAGATCTTCGATGTGTACGACCAGGTCTACATCGGGATTGACCAGATTAGAAAGTCTAAGGATCTGCATGAGTTTCTGAACGAGCAGGTTAAAATAATCATCAAATATCATCCGCTTGATCGTTTAGAGGATTTTCTTTCACTCGAAACCAGCATTCATATTCCGAGCACATGTAAGGAAGAGTATTTCGACGACGTTAACGATAACAACACGCGCGATAAAACCTATACCGCCAAAGACTACAAACGCCTCTTGGCGTTCTCGCTCTTTTTAAGAACTTTGATTCCGGTCTGGGGCGAGTACATCAGCTCAACGCGTAAAGACACCGGAATGGAGTATAAGGAGTATGTCGCGCTTCAGCTCCTAACCGGAACTGGGATGCTCGAGTGCGAGGCGGCACGTAAGCTTCAAGTCTACATCGATCAAATTACACGAGAGAAGCATTATAATCTTGAGAAGATCTTGAACGGTGTGAGTAGTGAAGACATGGGGTTTTTGCTCTTTGCTCTGGTGTGTGTGCGTAAGCTGTGTGTAGGAGACCTTCGGGCTGAAGACGATAAAAGTCATCTGGTTGCTTTGGTTTATAAGTACCTCTATCAGAAGGTCTTTAATCCTTCTGAAGCGGGCAGTATGGTTCAAGAAAAGCGTTTTACTGAAGCAGGCTCAAGTTCTGATCAGAATAAACGCTCAATCATGGAAAGTTATAAGAAAAGAGCCGAGCTCTCTAAAGGCGAAGTCCAAGAGTTCGAATTTGCAATGCAGAACCTGTACGGCACTGCGCGTCGTCTAGCCCCATCGATCACTAAAGAAGAAATCGATGCGGCACTCGAAAGTACGTACGAGCATCGGCACGAGCGCCTAGGTAAGCCTCAGCTGGACCTGATGGCATGGACCTTTAAGACCGTGTTTCCTCCGCGATCACTTCAGTATGTCTTAAAAAGCTCTAACTTTAAACAACTGGCGGTATTAGAAGCTGTGTTATGGAACTGGGGACACAAGTACCTTTCGATTCTTGCTACCAGCCACATGGTCATTGGGCGTGATGAGATTCATATCACCTCAATCGACAGTCGTGGACAAATTCCAATTGAGCTGCAAGCAGAAATCTTCAAATATTACCCTTATACATGGAGCAGCTTTAAACGCAGTACCCAAACCACCACGCAAGAGCCCCATCCTGTTTTACAAGACATCGATCTGATGGTCGATGAGTTTGCAAAAAACTCATGGAGAAGTACCGCGCACGAAAGTAAACTGATCGAGGTGTTTGGCGATACACGTCGCCGTGTCCCCATTTTCTCAACTATTAAAAATGATCTAGCGCGATTGATCGTTGACATTGAGAATCGTCGTTAACTCCCCTTGTCCAAGGAGAAAAAAGAACTATGAACAGCCAGATCTTCGTTGCAAACATGCTCATCCAAGAGACGGGTACGTTTAATCAGCTCTATGCGCGCCCCTACGCAGCCCACACCACCAATGAATCGCTCGAGATTCTTTCTCGACGTCTTGAGTCGACGATGTACGGTGATCCGTCGTCCCGTGTGATGGGTTCTTTGATCGCGGGTATCTCAAGTGGTCTTGTGATGCCCGACGCGTCCTGGGAGCGTCGTCTCTCGATCCCGAATGGTTGGAATGAACGGCGCCTGCGCTTTATCATGGAAGTGCATGTTCAGGCGGCCTTTAACACACAGGTCTACTACCTACAAGGGTACTCGGATCACGTCGGCGTCTCTGCAACGGGTTTTATTGACCCCCAGATGCCGTTCTTCATCAACAGCTACGTACGCGTGGGTCGAAGCACCGATTATACCAACGTCGGCATGACGATTGACCGAGTCAGTGAAATGGCCCAAGTGATCAATGGTCAGTTCCACATCACGGACGCCATCTCGGGCCAGGTCTTTACGCTTCGGCCAGAAGACCTCATGGTCGGCATCCAGAGTAATTATTTCAACGACGCATTTGCAAGTAGCGGGAGTCCGTCTGTGGGTAACATGCTCGATACGCGCACACGAGGCTTGCCCTCTACGGTGCGCTCTAACCGCAGTAATGCCATCCCGAGTAACTTCATCGCTAATTACATCTCGGGGTATCGTCGTGCGGCGTATTCGGCTGAGTTTGGCCGGGGAGATGAAGATATCTACACGCGCACGATCCAAGACCTGCATGAGCCCTCGCCGTATGAGAATCCGTTTATTCGTGCACTGAGTCAGGTAACGGGGATCCCCAACACCACGACCTTTACGATGAGTGATCTGGTTTCGATTGATCCGGATGCGGTCAGTTCTGGACGCGTCAGCTATCAGCCTGCGCGTGATGTTTTCCAACTCCATCAGACAGGGCAGACTGAGGACTGGGGTGGTGCGAACCTTAAGACCCAGTTGGCGACGCTTTTGATCAACTCCGTCTCGGGTTTGATGATCGACTGCATGTTGAAATCGATCGCGCTTGACACAACCACGCTTACGGTAGATGGACAGCCGTATACGCGGATCATCAACGCACAAAGCTTCACCAATATGAATCTGTCTGCACACTTCGTGCGGTTCATTGAGCGGTTTAACTCCGAAATTCTTCCGGACGTTACCTACAACGGCAGCTTTGCGATCGACGCGGTCATCATGATCGATCTTCATGGCCAGAGTTCTGTCGATATCTCGGTTGATGGGGATGCTCGGATCCCCTATGCGGCACCGAGTTTCTGCGATTCGATCTTCACACCCGTGGTAACGACGGACACTAACCGCTATCACGATTTGATTAACGGCATGGAATACATTACCAAGGCGGTCGAGTCTGCTGTGCCTCGGCTCTTCACTGCGGGTGGTGACAACCTGGTTCACGACGTCTAAAAAGGAAAAAACGGCATGTCTAAACTGATTGAGCTGTATAAGAACATCCTTGAATACGCCACGATGCGCCCTAACGAAAATGGCGAACTCGACACGGTTCTGGATGATATAAAGAAACCTACGCTGATCGGTAATAAGCGTCTCATGATGCCTACTGAGAAAAATCTCAAGCATTATGATCCAGAAACACAGGTCATCTTCCATCCGCTGCAAGAGTTTGTTGATCGTGGTGAGTCGGATGTTGTTAAGCGACTTCGCTTGTCGCTTAACATCAGGATCAACTACGTTACGTTTGTAATCACGGCAGCGCTCTTTCGTATCGTGGCATCCCCTGCGATCCATAAAGAACTTACGCCTGAGCAGCGCGAACTTCTGCTGTCTTTGCCTAAGGTCGATGGAAACACGGAGAAGAACTATATCGACTTCGTGATTAAACACTATAAGGAGCATGAGAGTCGTTTCTTCACCAACATCTACCTGAAAAAATCCGGGACGTACCAAGGCGTTAAGCATCCGCGTATCGGCGTGGTGACCTTTCCGTTCTATGAGTTCGTTGAGAACCCTGAGCTCAAGGTCAGGAAAATTGATCGAGAAAGCTTCGCGGCGATGCTGCGTTTCGTCTTTCCTGAAAGTGAAACCGACGCGGAGGCGTTTAATTCATTCTCAGACAATCACGACGCACCATGGCTCAACGCGCTTCTTAAGACCAGCTATCGGCTAACCAGTCGTCTTAACGAACTGGTTGATCTTTACGCTGAACACATCCCTGACGCAGCCACACTTAAGTTCAACCTTAAGTGGCTTGAACCGATGGATGATTTGAAGCCGTACCGCGGAGAGATTCTCAAGATCCCGGCCCAGAAAGGCAATGGAGGTTCAGCAGTTGTCGAAGAAGTCGCTAAGGTTCCGTCACCCGCAGCTCTTGCACCCACAGCCGCTCCGGCGGCGATTCCGATGCCGACCCCGCAATACACCCAGACGCCGCCAGTGCCCATGCAAGCCCCGCCTCAGCAGCCGGTTTACTATCCCGGCTCTCCAGGCATCGCGCCGGGATACTACTATCCATACCAACTGCAACAGTTTATTCAACAACAACCCCAGCCGCCTCAGCAGCCTCCAGTACCAACCAAGACGGCTGACGGTAAGTTGAGTTTTCAAGCCGTTGAAAGGGCTAACCCGATGGTCGCAGCAAGCGGCAATATCCCATCGCCGCTTAATCCATGGGCAGGGCAGTATGCCACCCAGATGCCGCAGCAGATGGTTGCTCAAGGCCCCGGTATCCCTGCGCTCGCTCCAACCGGTCCGCAGATGTTCTATCAGCAGGTGCCTCAGCAGCAGTTTGTTCAGCAGCCGGGTTTGGTCTTACCCGGATATGTCCAACCCTTAACCCAGCAACAACTCATGCAAGAGCAGTACATGCAGAGCCAGCGGACACAACAGGCTTATGCTCAACCGGGTAGTGTGTACGCAGTCTAACCATTAAGCATACGTACAGGAGGGGTCTAAAAACCCCTCCTGTGTGCTTTTCTTTTTCTAATCTTCAAGACTGTCGTAGAGCTGGATGATCGCACTCGCTTCACTGATGTTAGGGATACGTAAAGAATCCCTCAGACCATCATAATCGCTTGAGGACACCATATCGTTCATCCGCATGACTAAGAAATGGTATTTTCTTTCAATACCCAGAAATAATAGTAGGCCATAGAGGTCACCCTTATATTTCTCTGCGTCAAGGCCGGTTATGGAAACCACATCGGTGGTGGTTTTATTTTTAAAGTATTCGACGTGCGTTTCTAAGTGAACGTAGAAGCGTGGATCGAGCACCATACTTTCAGGGATATCTAAACTAGCGAGAAGCGACATAGGTCACAAGCCTTTTAAATAAGGGGTTAACTTTTCATTCAATTTATTTCTTTCCAGGACACTTTTTCTAGAAAACCTTTGGTAATATATATCTTACTTGACAGTCGATGTCATTTTTAAACTCTCTCTGTCCAAGGAGCTCAGTCAATGGAAAATAAAAAAGCACTTTATCGACGCGTCAATGAACTTCACCCAGAGCTTCTGGGTGTGCACGCACTTAACTATGCGACCGCGTATAACGCGCCTGCCCGTGGCGTGATGTTTGCGGGACACTGGGCTCAGCGACTTGTCATCAAAGGCTCTGAGCCCAAGATTATCCAGACGGGCGCTGAAGAAGAGTTTGGGAAATACACACTCTCGATCAAGATGCCCAAGGACGGTGTGATTCTTCGGGTCATTGAGCGTTATTCAACCAATTCCCCCACGGATCAGATTGGTTTTAATCCTGAAACGCTGGTGATCTACCGGGCACACGAAACCGGCGAAGTAGACTGCTTTACCATCCCATACCATTCAAACTACCATCCGAACTTTGGCTTTAAATATGAGCCAAAGGAAGCCTACGAGGAACTAGTTGTTGGGCGTAGTTTTCCGAAGGACACGGTCATTGCGGACTCTCCTGCCGTAAAAGGAGAGTCGCACTACACCTACGGAAGGAATCTAAACGTCGTCTACATGAGTCACCCGAACGTTGGTTTGGACGGCTATGTCATTTCTCGAGATGTTCTCGATGAGTTTGAATTTCGTTTTTACGAGACACGCACTGTCGAGTTTGGTGCCAATGAGTTTCCACTCAACATCTACGGAACTGAGGAGATCTATAAGCCGTTTCCTGAGATCGGTGAATATATCCGTGAGGATGGGTTGGTGGCAGCACTACGGCGTTTCGAGTCCTCGCTATCACCTGCTTTGTTAAGTCGAAAAGACCTCATGGAGGTCGATCAGTATTTCGACAACCGAACATACTCCCGTCCTGGTGTGGGTCGTGTGGTCGACATGGTGGTGATCCACTCAGAAAACATCAACCGACAACTGCCTCCGCAGATGACGGATCAGCTCAATAAATACGCACGGGCATTGATCCGTTTTCATAAGGAGATCGTGAACTTTGACATCCATACTACGGTCGAACACCGTAAACAACACGGCGGCGCAAAACCACGCTACAGTGAACAGCTTCAACGTTTGATCGTTGAATCGCTGGCGATGGTCGAGAACGAAAACCCAAGGAGTCGTCAAAACCTCACGCTGGCTTATCGGAAAGAACCCTTAGATGGCTGGCGCGTCACTTTTACGATCGAATATTTGATAAAACCAGACCGCGGGTTCAAGATCACCTGCGAAAATGGTGGTTTGTACATAGTCACTACACACTAGCGGTTTTATATACTCTGTGGAACTCATACAACCACGGAGTATAGCCATGAAAATAGAAGCGTTTCGAGTAATACCGGGATTCGAGGAATGGTGCATCGCGCGGGATGGTAAGATCTATCACGCTAAGACTGGAAAAAGAATTCGCACCCATCAGTCGCACTGAAAACAAAGTATTCGGATCAACTCGAGACAGAAAAGTGTGCAGTAGATTAAAAACAAGCCTTACGTGCGGCGAAAGCCTACGTAATATCCCGAAGAATTGCTGGGACGTCCTAAGAGCCTCACTACCACAAGCATCGCGAAAGAAGATGTTGACGGTTTGAAAAGTGTGAGGATAGTGCAGTGGGCAATCAGCAGCCGTCTTGGCCTGTCGTAAGACGACCTCGAGGTTCAACGACTATCCCCTTACCAGGGAGTACACTTAAGTGAGTGGAAGTATCGGGTACCCAAACAGATCACGCTGTGGGTAAAGATATAGTCTCGCCTGCATGGAAAGCATGCAGCTGCACGTTATGGTGCGGGTGGTGTCTAACGAACACTGCTGAAGGTCGCGAAGGGTGTTATTTGTCGCATCGAAGAGCCGGAGAACATGCCAGTGGATGCAGATGGAAATCGCGCAGACATCATCTCAGGTCCTGACTCGATTCCGGGCCGGATGAACCTAGGGCGTCTTTATACGCCCTATTTTACTGGCGCAGCACGCGATGTTCGCAAACAGATGTTAGAAGAAATGGGTTTCGATCGAAACTTCAAAGGTCCGATCGAAACGTCCGCGTTACACACCATCGACCCCGTTCGATATCAACACGGTATCAAAACCTTACTTCTTTTCTATTCAATTGTTTCACCCCGAACCTACAAGGAATTCACGGAGATCCTGACAGACGAAGAGCGCCTAGAGTGGGTCGCGAAAATCATTAACGATAAGATCTATCTATACATCCCGATCGAGAGTGAACACATGCTCGACGAGATGGTGTTGATGATTGAGAAGAATTTTAAATTAGTCTATGGTCCGGTCTCATACGTGGGGCGAAGTGGCCAACGTGTCGTTACGCGTGATAAGTTTAGGATCGCGCCACTACCCATGATGCTTCTCGATAAGATCGCTGACACATGGCTTTCTGTGGATATCGGTAAGTATAACAACTTTGGTCTCGTGGCCGCCATGAATAAGGCCGATAAATATTCGGCACCTTGGAAAAAGACGCCTCCACGGGTACTGGGTGAAACCGAAAGTGGTCTCTATGTCTCTTATGGGGGTCGCGAAATGATCGCTGAGCTTCATGACCGAACCGGCGCCGTGGCCAGTCAAAAGGAGATTTCCAAAACCATCCTGGGTGCCGCCGATCCGATCAACATCGAAGAAGTGATTAACAGGGAGAAAGTTCCGTTGGGTAATTCTCGCCCGATCCAGATTTCGCAGCATCTGTTTAACTGCGCTGGTTTTTCGATTGTCTATAGTGAAGAGAAAGTATGATGTCTACAGACCGTCCCGTCTTTCACGTTAGAGAAATCATTCAGATGCGTAAGGACGAAGTGGTGTCCTTGCCACTTGTTCATTCTGTCGTCTTTGATGACGGGGAAACACTCACGAACGTACTTCAAAATGAAACGATCTATTCCTGGTTGTTCTGGAAGATCTTCCGTGTGTATAAAAACACACGCATTTTACCGAAGCACCATGTCGCAAGTGTGCTTAAAGGCAATGCGCTTAACACGGACACGCACGCGAAACTTTGCAGTGCAATCCTTAAATCCATCGTAGCGGACGAGAACCTTTTCTATCCGCAGCAAAAGGAGCCCGTCCTTAAACTGATCTATAAAACCATCAGTGACGCGATGAGTGAACTCTCGCTCTTAAGTGAAGCTAACGTCACATCGATCGATATCCTGGATTTCATCCAGGCGGCGCACCACCCGACCGTCACGCAGCTCAAGGATCAGGCACACCAGGATCATCGCGCGATCAAGTATGCATATGAGGAGACCGTCAAACTCATCCGCACGTCGAAGGATTTTGAGGAAAATGGTCTGGCTAAAGCCGTTAAAGCTGAAATGGTCAAGACCAATCAGGTTGTGCAGTGCGTGGTCTTCCGGGGCTTTGGTAGTGATGTGGATGGTGCAATCTATTCTGAACCGGTCTGGGGGAACTATACCTTCGGGAATACGCGCTTTTATGACTTCGTAGTGGATTCTCGAACGGCTGCAAAGAGTCACTTCTATTCTGACACGGCGCTTAAAGACTCCGAATACATGGCGCGTAAGTTTAGGTTGTTTGCCACGGTGCTTGAACGTATTAACTACACTGACTGCGGCTCAACCGACCACGTTCTATGGGAAGTCAAAGGAGAACAGCGCGATAGCTCTGGTACGGTGCTTTATCCGGGTGATCTGCCTTTCCTGATTGGCAAGAACTACCTTGATGAATCAACCGGCGGCTATCTCTCAATCGAAGGAGATGAGCGGCACCTCATCGGAAAGAAGATCAAGTTCCGTTCACTACTTCACTGCAAAGAGCCGGATCCTAAAGCAGTGTGTCATATGTGCGCGGGTCGTCTCTCCGAGAACATCTCGCGCTTTGCCAACCTAGGCCATCTGGGTAGTGTAACGACCACCAAGGAGATTACCCAAAACCTTCTCTCGATCAAGCACGTCAACACCAGTAGCACGCTGATCAAGATCTTGATGGGTGAACATGAACGCAAATACCTTAACACCGGCACCGCAGGCACCGCAATCTATCTGAATGAGCCTCTAAAGATGCTCAGGCCTAAGCTGGTGGTCTTGCGTGATGAGGCCACAGGCCTTATTGCGCTTAACAACGTGGAGGATCTAGAACAGATTACGCTCTCCCGTATCTCACAGGTGACGGTCGTTAAACTTATCGTTGAGGCGCACGGCGTTATCCAGGACACGACACTCACGGTCGAGCAAAAGAGCAAACCGGCTATGATGTCGGGCGATCTGATCCGTTACTTGAAACTTAAGTCATGGACCATCGACGAGCAGAACAACTTCATGATCGATATGTCGGGTTGGGATTACCGTCTACCGGTCTTCGTTATGCAGAATAGGGAGGAGAGCTACGTTGACTTGGCCAATCAAGTCAACGTGATGGTCCAGTCTAGCCAGAAGAACCTGCAAAAGCGTCAAGCCAAAGCCGCCGCCACACTCCTCTTGCAAGAGCTCTTTGATCTAGTGAACTCGAAGCTGCGCGTTAATATCCTGTCTTTTGAAATCATCATCTATGCTTTGATGGTGGAGTCAAAGAGCAGCTATGCGCTTGCACGCGGTGCCATGGACCCGGTGTTGGGTGTGTCAGAATTGTTGACAAAATACCGATCTCTTGGAGCAGCGATGGCTTTTGAAGACCAAGCTGAGACGATCACGGACCCGGCGAACTTCTACCAAGGACGCCGACCCGATAGTCCGCTCGATGTGTTCTTTGCACCCAACGAGGTTGTGAGGGCCTATCGAAACAAACACTTTACGGTAAACTAACACTAACACATCCGTAGGTAGGTGGGGCTCAAAACCCCACCTACCTAGTCTAAATGAGCTGTGGGTGTGTTTAGTTTTTCTATCTGTTCGAGTATAAAGATGCCTAAAACCACCATCCACGTCTATACCCATCACCTTGTCGTAAGGGATCCGTCTCAACGAATCCGAGATGCGCTTTATGCGCTAGCGAATAAGTACACCCAGTTTTCAATGGAATGGGACCGCTATCTGAGGCAACAGGTCTGGCGTCCCGTAAAGACCTTTGGTGTCTATGTGAACCCAGGCGACGAGTTTCGTTTCCATATTGGCCAGCTAGAACCCCTTTTTAGGGAGCTCAAGGGCTTTCACGTAGATCCGAGTGGGTATGACGTCGTCTATCATCCTGAGCCCGCGTGTGCCGCTGTAGAGCTTCCTGTAAAGAAAGGTTGGGTACTTCGCCGCGAACAGATCGCTGCTAAAGAATTCATCGTGAACAACACGGAACCCGGCCATAATCACCCGATCCTGATGATCCGCACCGGGGGTGGTAAAGCACAGCCGCTCGATGCGCTCATTAAAATACCCGGCGGCTGGACGACGATGCGTGACATTCAACCCGGTACCGTGATCACCGCGTGGGACGGCACCCCTACTAAAGTCAATGGCGTGTTCCCCCAGGGTAACACACGTGTCTATAAAGTCAAGTTTGAAGATACGCGAGAAACCAAGAGCGATGAGCAACATCTTTGGAAGATCTATAGATCCGCGACGACTCAGGATTTTGAGGTCCTTGAGACCTACAAAATCCTTGAACTCTTAAAAAGCGGCGAAGTCTATACGGACTTACCTCAGAGCGAAAAGGGCGGTGATGTAGAACTCACGATGGATCCGTTCGAATACGGAAAACATCTTGCAGAGACACTTAACCAAGCCACATACTACGAGATCAAACCTTATCTAAACGCCTCACATCGTCAAAGGGTAAGTTTCTTGCGTGGTCTTATTCATAAAGGCAGCGTTTCACATCAGGACGGCGTAATCTACAAAGACATCAAGGAGGTTCGTCTTTTTAATATCGTTCGGTTAGTGGTGCGTTCACTAGGCGGTAAGACAACCAGTGTGGAGATGGACGGGTTTTATTACACCGGCATCATCCTACCTAAGCCCTTCGAGGTGTTTTCCTTCCTACCACCAAAAACCTACAGGCTGCGCTTAAAGTTAACGAAACTTGAATACGCAGGGATCGAACAGACGCAGTGTATCGCGATTGATCACCCGAGTCATCTTTATGTCACGGATCAATTCATCGTCACGCACAACACCGTCACGGCGCTTGTAACGGCGTCCGAACTCGGTAAGCGCCTTGCGATCGTGGTCTTGGCGATGTATATCGACAAATGGGTCGGTGACTTGAAAAACGTCTACGACATCGATGACTCTGAGATCGGGATCATCAAGGGCGGAAACATCCTTCAGCGCACCACCCTTTACCCAAACTCAGGTAAACAGATCCCCAAGGTGTTTGTGATTTCGATCCCAACGCTTAATGCGTGGTATCGGATCTATGAGGACGATCCAACGAACCCCATACTTGACGCGTATGAGTGTAAGCCCTATGAGCTCTTTGAACATCTAGGGATCGGTACGGTGATCTTTGACGAAGTTCACCAACACCCTCACCCCGTCTTCAAAGTCTACACCTATCTTAATGTCCAAAAGACCATCAATCTTTCAGCCACACTGCTAACGAAGGAGCCAACACTTCGAAAAGTTCAGTCGATGATGTTTCCTTATTCGATGCGTTTTGACAAAGTCGAAGCCCCGCAGTACATTGAATGTCAGGCGTGTTCATACCAGATCCACGGCTTTAACCACAGCGGGATTCAGTTCATGATGAAAGCTCGCCAGAGCTATTCGCATGTCGAGTTTGAAAAGAGCATCCTCAAGCACAAAAAGCTCAGACCGCAGTATCTTGAGATGATCCTCTCGCTTTTTGAAGAAGCTTATCTTGATGATTATCTACGCGGTGATAAAGCCCTCATCTTTGTCTCAACGATCAAGATGGCGCGGGTTCTTGAAGACTTGATGAGAAAGAAGTACAAGAAATATAAAGTCATGACCTATGTGGAAGGCGAGCCACTTGAAAACGCAACCGAATCAGACATCTGTATTTCAACCATGATCTCGGCAGGCACAGCGATCGATATCCCTAAGTTAAGAGTTTCGATCATGACGATCTCGGTCGATAGCCCCATCTCAAACGTACAGGCACTGGGTCGGCTCCGCCAGCTCAATGATCGTGATACCCGCTTTTATTACTTTTACTGCACCAACATCCCCAAGCAGGTGGATTATCATCGAAACAAACTCGAGCTCTTTAAAGACCGTGTAAAAAGCCACAGCGTGCGTTTGTTTAGCACACTGTATGCATAAGCCCATTAAGAGGAGAGGGTTAAACCCTCTCCTCTATTTTTCTTTTTAAGATCGAGTGACATAACAGACATCGCTCCGTCACGAAGAGGAATAGACATGGATCGCCTGCAACCAAATGTTTTATCGTACATACTCATGATGCTTTTTGCGTTTTCAGCACTGGCACTCCTGTTAGTTAGTACCTACCTCAACCGCGCCATTCTCAACATGCGCGCTGTTTTTATCGTGGAGATTGGGTCGCTCTTTATTTTCTCGGAAGTGCTGGTGCTTTACATCTACGTCCTGGGTAAGACAATCGGATACTGGTTTTATAAACTAACATATACTGCCAACCAATCTATTGACACCGGGGCATTTCTAGCAGACCTCATTGTGGTTTTCCTTGGGTTCTTGCTCTTTGCCATTTCTTATTTCTTCTTTATTAAGGCTTAGTGTATTCATGCTCTATAGGCTTAACCGTGACCATATCGACATTTTTCTGGGTCTGTATATAAGAGCCACGCTCTTGGTATTTGTTTTTCTACTCATTCTTCAGATCAGTCAGCTCGTGGAGAAGTTTTGGCAGAGTTTTTTCTTACTGCTTCTAACAGGCTCGCTGGTACTCCAACTGGGCTTTGTGGCGTATGTCGAAATCGGTATAAAGGCCCTCAGAAAGAAAAAGATTTCCTATCTGGAACTCTCTATCATGGCGGGTTTAACTGTAGTCATGCTTTTTTTAACGCTGCTTTTACTGTACTATAATCAAAAAAGGATTTAATGCATCATGGCCATCGCTAAGAGAAAACCAGAGAGTCAGCCTCCCGCCAAACTTAATCTTGCTGAAGTCAAAGAAGAAACGTATCTTGGCATCGTTAACGACAACGATTCGATCGCCACGACGTCACTGCTGGCCTATATCGAGGGGATGCCGTGGTCCGTTCAGTATTACGCCCAGTTAATCGGCAAACACAACGATCTACGTGAACTCGATGCGCATCAAGACGCATCGTTTCAACAGTATCAAAAGATCAAAGATCTTGAACTCCGTGTTGATTCGGCTTTGCAAACAAGCTACGACAACACCAACGCACTGACTTCGGTGACCGGTAGTGCTAACGTTACCAGCTTTATCCCCAACGTCAACGATTACTTTATCGCTGAAGCGGGTTCAGCCAACACGGCGCTATTTCGCGTAACGAGCTCTGAGCGAAAAGTCTTTAATCGCCAAAGCGTCTATTTGATCAATTACACGCTGGTGCGTTACGTCACAAATGAAGACGACGCCTACAAGAACCTTGAAGCCAAGACGGTTCGGACATATCATTTCAGTAAAGACCGTTTGGTTGATGGTCTTTCTCCGATCCTCAGGGAAGATCAACATGCCCTAGGTCGTGAAATCTCACTCCTATACAGAAGCCTGGTTAAGTATTACTTCAAGACCTTTTTTAATCGCTCCTATAAGACTTTGGTTATACCGAGTCAGTCGTATTCGATCTATGATCCACTTTTGGTGGATTTTCTTAGACAGATCATGGATACGATGGATGCTGATGAAATACGCGATATCACTTACGCGCCGATCGACCAAGACCGTTTTATTAAAGACGGCTCTCTTTGGCGAGCCTTGCTTGAGCGCGATCACACCGCTTTGAGTTACGTGGCACATAAGGCAGTGGTGGTGAGTAAAGATTACTTTAATGGTTCAAGTTGGCTTAAGAGTGCCGCTTACTGGCCACTTGACTACTTTGTCTTTCCTCGCGCAAACGATCGAGCCAGGATCCCCGGAGATCCAAATGCGCCCACCGCCAGCATGGTTGAGCTCGCTGGGGATAAAGTCTTCACTGATCTGAAAGAACTTACCCTCTCTCGGCCCGATGGTGCCATCGCCCTAATACACCCTGTTCTGGTCGATGATTACTACCTTCTTTCAAAGTGGTTTTATACCGAAGTGGGTCAGGCCTCCGCGCTTGAAATCTTGCTGCGTGACTACCTTAAAGGAAGCACCTCCGATCTAGGCCTACTTCACCAGCTTGTAGTACGCTACCACACCTGGCCACTCCTTGAGCAATTTTATTATGGACCCCTTCTTTTTTTATTGATGAAGGATAGTGTGCGCGGGTTTTATCGATAGGTTATACTACAGCCTGTGCCTTAGTAGCACAGGCTGTTTTTATTGGAGTTTACAATGAAGCCTGCTGTTAATGATTTGTTTGACCGTTATTTTCTAGTTCAAATGAACTACCTAAACTCACGCTCAGTCGATCAGCTGCGTCGCTTTGGTCAACGTATCTCGGGTGTCGCTGAAATCGATCGCACGCTGGATAGACAAGAGATTGTCACGGAACTCTCAGTTAATGCGATGTTTGAAAAGTTTCGTTCTGGTGTCACCATTAAGCTCGTTCGGTATAGTGATGCCGCTGAAGTCTACCGGATCATTCACGCGCATTTGATTAAGTGGGCGGAGTATATCACATCAGGCATTAACGTTGGAAGTGCTCCATTAACAGACCTTGTAGAACTGGATCGTTTTGCTTCGGTCGTTTACGACAAAGCCGTCAACGTCTTTAGTGAACAGGAACGCACCAGCGCGCTGGCTGGAACCTTTAACCGTGTTCAAACTATCAACTTCAATAACATCTTGACGCGCGCACGTAAAACCGACTACCACACGGTCGAGACGACTCCAAATGGTGTTGAAGTTATGCGCGTTAAAGAGCTCGAGGGACCTAAGCTCGTTGAACGCACCAGTTTCAAGGAGCTTTTCTCAAGCCGTATTAGCGACCTGAAGGGTTGGAGGGGTGATGATGAGTAAAGAAAACGGGAGTTTTGAATCAAGCCCTATGTGGGCTGATGTCAAAGACATCTTAGAGAAATCAGGCACCAAGACCGTTTATGACTACAAGGGTGTTTTACACACCGAGAAAGAAGATCTCGCTGTCTGGGATATGAACTCCATCGAACTCTTACGGGATTACCTTAACGATATCGGTGAAGCGGCACGCGTGACCTTCAAAGTCGGTCTGGGTGATTACGTTAAGCGCATCTACCCCTATCGACACAACCTAGAGTTCTCGATCAAACGAACTCCGCTCAAAGAAGCGGGTTCGGGTAAAGAAAAGAATAAGAACGTCTTAACGACACGCTACAAGGCGATCTTCGATACATCGAAAAACCCTCAAGTCGGAGCCAGTGAGCTTGAAACACACGATCACCACTCTTTAAACACCGCCGATATCGCCGAAGTCTATCTTGAGCTTGTAGATCGCTCACTCGAACCCCTGCGAATAAAGACCGTCGGTGGCGTCTTTCAGAACGTTAAGATGGAAGATGCGATTCGTGCACTTCTTGGTGCAGAATCGGAAAAGGTCTTGGTCGACGGAAAACCCTCGATCGATGGCGTCGATTTGGTTCCTCCGGATAATAAAGAAATCGTCTCCCACATCGTCATCCCACATGGCACCAAGGTCGCGATGGTTCCGACGATCTTACAAAATCAAGTCGGCGGTGTGTATAGCCGAGGTTTAGGGACGTATTTTCAAACCTATAATGGAAAGAAGCTGTGGTTTGTTTATCCGACGTATGACACCGAACGCTTCAATCAAAAGGGGCGGAAGATCGTTTTTTATGCAGTGCCCCAGGAGCGCTTTCCTCACCTAGATCGAACATGGCATCAAGATGGTGATTTGATTAAAGTCTTAGTGACCGCGCAGCGTAAGTATTCCGATAGCGCGGAGCTTGCGATGATGAACGAAGGTTCAGGTTACCGCATGGCTGACGCAAAGGCGTTCATGAAAAAGCCCGTGGAGTTAACTGAGACAGGTCCACAAGCAAACCGAGCTAAGCTTAATCACGAAGTTGTAATTAAACAACGCGCCGATGGTCTTAACTATGCACCAGTGAGTCAAGACGGTCCAAGCAGCAACGCCTTTTTACAACGTTCAAAGGTACTGGCACGAAGCTTAGCGCAGCTGGATTTTGTCTGGGAGAACTCGGACCCTAACCTCATTTTCCCTGGCATGCCGTGTAAGTACAACTACCTCTCACAAGGTAAGGTCGTTTCTTTAAAAGGAACGATCCTTTTCGTGCATAGTTTTTCAGCACGGGTTGAGAAATACGAAGCCAGCGCCTACCGAGTGATCACACGAATCACAATTGCTTGCGAAGCGCAAACTAAAGTGCCAGATCTACCTAAACAAGGAGCAGTCGGTGAAAATCAGTAGAATAAGAAAAGCGGTAGCGTGGGTACGGTCTTTTTTCACTCGAAAAATGGTGGTGACTGGACAAGGTTTTACCACCGACGACAAAAGTATCCCGACTGAGGTTAACCTTAGAGAGCTTAAAGCGCCCACTAAAACAAAGCGTGACAATACGGCGCATCTAATCCGATACCGTTTAAAAGATCTTGATAACTTCGTTATGGTGGGCCTAAAGAGAAAACAAGATCGAGTGGTCTATCAGCTATATCACCCCGAATTACAAAAGACGATTTATTTAGATAAAGCGCTCTTTGATCTACTCTTTAAATCCCAGTAGGAGGTATTCCAGTATGTATGAGCTTGAAGAAACACATGACTACGCGCCCGAGGGTACCGTCGACGGTATGGTGGTTGAAAATGAAAACGTTTTAATTTTGCAAGACAGGGATTTTGAAGACGCCGACATCGATAAACTCGGTGAGTATATCGAAGAGTCCTTTAAAGATCTCGACACCCTCACGAAACTCAACAGCGTTGTCAAGGAAGCGATCGCTGAGCCCGTTAAAGCCACTCAGTGGCTCCTTAATCACGCCCAGGAGACGCGTATCCAGATGGCTCGGCACTATGGTGGCTCGGTGGCCATGGAGTCGTTCTACACGCCTTCTACGGTTGTGTTTGCGCTAGAAGAGGAAGAGAAAAAAGAAGTCGGAATCATTGGTCGGATTGTTGACAGTATCGTCAGAGCCTTTAAGTGGCTCTGGAAGAAGATCACTGGCGTATTTTCCAGCAAAGACCCTGAGAAAGAAGAAGCCAAGCTCGATGAGGCCGTGGCAAGTTCCGAGAAAGCCGAAGAAGCCGGCGTAAAGCCCGCTGAGGTTGATCAGATCGCTGAGGCTTCGTCAGACAAGAAAGAGGTGGTCGCTGAGAATAAAGAGACGATGAAAAAGCGGGAACCTCAGATCAAAAAGTTCAGTGCGCTTCTTGGCAGAATCGATCCGCCCATGTCAGCAGCTAAGCTCATCACCTACTACAAAAAGCTTCAGGACGAAACCCAGAAGCTCGAAGCGATGGTTACGGCAACCGTTAGCGCATATAACCTCTTTGAGAAAACCGCCTCTCAGCTCACTAAAGAGAACCTCAAAGACGCTATACCGGTCTTTGTTAATACCATCCCCGAGATGCTCATGGCGGGTGCTTCACGCTTTGAAGGTATTAACGGAACCATCGCTTCGCCGTACTTTAACCACGTTGACGCAGAGTCAATCGCTAAAGCGTATCGGCTCGAGCAGCTCTCATGGGGCAAGGATCTTTGTGTCGCACAGGTCAGTAAGGACGGCGGAACCGTTGTGCTGATCTCCTATATGGCACTCAGCAAGTACGAACCTAAGGATGTTTCTAAAGTCAACATCCTTTCTTCAACGGAACAAAAAGATCTGAGTGCTGCAATCAAGGCGTTTGGTAAAAAGATGGCGGCGCTTAACGAAACGATTGCTAAAGTCGCTGCTGTGGCTAAGGATCCCAATGGTCTTACAAGGATGGTGAAGGTTTTTGATACGCTTGAGGTGGGTGATGAAGCGCTAAGAAAACAGATTAAAGAAGGTGTCTCTGGCGTGGCGTCTCGTCTACTTTCAATCGTGAAGACGCTGGCTAATGCAGGGAACGAACTTAACAGCGTGCATAAGCTGGGCTTAGAGTGGGTAAAGGAGTGTTCCAGCATCCTCAATGAACTTGCACGTAACGCTAACAAAGCGACAAAAGAAGCCGAGAAGGAGTCTGAGTGATGGGTATCCTAGCCTACGAAGATCTTGACGATCTTGATGAGTCCGGCGCTGAACCTCTTTCTAGTGACGCGCTTGAAATTGCAACCGAGTCGATCGATTACGCTGTTGAGCAACTATCAACGCTGTTTGATACGCGTAGCTTTATTCAAAACCGCGACACGATTTCAACCGAAGCATTTAAACTTCTTCGTATCGTCCATGAGTCGATCGCGAAAGATCAGCGGCTCATGGAGCTTGCGGTTAAAGAAAACGTTGTGTTTGAAAGCATCGACGAGACCCAGTTTAAACGCATCATGGCTGCCGAAGCGGACGATGGTAAGAATCTGCTCGAAAGACTGATCGATACCGTCATCAAAGCCTTCGAGTGGCTCTGGGAGAAGATCAGCGGGATCTTTAAATCCCCTCCGGTTGAAATTGACGACACCCTTGAAGAAAAGATCGGTAAAGCGATCGATGCGGCAGGGGGTCTTAAAGAAGCCATCACCCTGACCGGTAAAGCGGCGCCCGCTGCATTTTCTTACATCGGCGAGACCGTTACCCTCTCGAATGTTCAAGAGGTGCTCAAGGCCCATAAGGAGCAGATAACCCAGCTTAGGAGTTTTACTGATAAACTCCTAAGCTCGATCGATCCTTTTAACAGTGTAGTCGTGAAGCTCACACCAGACAGTGACGTGGCAGAAGTCAAAGCATCGCTTGATCAATTCGCGGCTGACTTCCCAAATCACTTTAAAGAATACATGAAGCTGCCGTTCACGGTCGAACTTGCCAAAGAATACGGCGTTAAGACTTCGGGTGAGATCGATCTGAATAAATCCTACGCTTACGGTCCGATCCTCACTAATACCGGACCTGGCATTTTTGCCTATGTCACGCAAAAGGGCAGTAAGGGCACGCCGATCTTTACAGCTTCTCTTTCTAAAAAGAAGCTGGAGACTTCGGAGAAGTTCAAGATCGAAATGGGTCAAGACGCAAACGCCATCAAGAGCTTTGCTAAAGATCTCGTGGAATACTCCAAGAAACTTGGCGAAGAATGGTCCGACGTCTCCAGTAAAGAGAGTCGGATGAAATCGGTGATTAAGGACGCATCGGATGCGCTCACGAAAGTCAAGAAGACCGTTAGCGCCAAGGACTCTCCGGCCCTCACAGGTCTTTTGAAAGACATGGTTCAGCTTAGCAACGCGGTGGGTAAAGTTCCGGTGGGGCTTTTTGGTGCACTAAACGCACTTAAAGAATCCCTCTCTATTTTCGACAAACTGGTCCAGTCGACGATGAAAGTGATCTCTTCTAAGGCTAAGCCTGAAGAGGGTGAAAAACCTACTGAAGAAACCAAACCTGCCGAAGAAAAACCGGCCGAAGCCAAAACGTAAAGGAGGTGTGTTGTGGCGCTGATTACCGGGATACGAAAGAGTTGGTTTAATGGTCGTGACCCTATCGTGCATCGAACAGGCGTGGTTGTTTATACGTCAGATCAGCTCCACGATCTCGACCCTCGGCACATCTTGAGATCGATTCAATATTTCTCTCCCTACGAACTGCCTGAAGAGACACATTATCGCTTAGTGCCGTTGATAGGGTTTGTGGATAAAGAAAAGAACCGGTTGATGCGCTTTTACCTAAAGGACGATCAGCGCTGGACGATCTTTCACCAAGTCGATGAGATGGTTCTTGATCAACTTCCGACTAACGAAGCTGAGAACCGGATTTGTCTCACACAACAAATCCGGGCAAGCGTGGTTGAACGCTTTGGTGATTTGGATAAGGTGTTTAATCCACACGCCATGGCGCTGGCTTTATCGCTCAACCGCATCCAGTGCATGCTCGTTAACGAAGAGTATCCTGATACCGTCTTTTTGCCGTCATGGTTAATGGTGGATCGTAACTACGTCCTACCGGAACCCCCGGTTGAGCGTGTCGAGTGGCTTCAGCCTTTCGATGTTCAAAAAGAGATCATCATGGATCATCTTTCTTTTCATCCCCTGACCATCACCCATCTTTGCACTGAGTCAAAAACTTAAAAATCAGGCAGAGAAGGCTTCACGGCCTTCTCTGTCTTTTTTATTTTGAAATCGAATGGATAGTTTAAGAATTCAAACAGGCTTTTTGAGGAGTTTATATCATGCTAGGTTACGAAAGCGAACGCGAGTTCTTAAAAGGACTCGCTGTCTCCCATTTCAATGCTCAATATGCACGAAAGGTCGATAAGACCAAGTGCGCTATCCGCTCAATCCCGCCGACCTATAGCACCACCCACGGCTACGAGATCGAGACGGTTAAACAGACCGACTATGTGCGGATTCGGATGTATTTTAACCTGTCTGGTTATACGCACTTTAACAAGATCCGTATCGAAGTTGATAACACCCACGTCGAAAGCGCACTGGGGGACGAAGTCTATGTCATGCTGGGTGAGGTAGATCCCGTTTGGGTAGAGGACGGGATTTATAAGTTTCGCTGGCTTCCAGAGGACACGTCGGTTTACGAATACTTGAGTTTCGTTGAAGATAACTCTGTGATCCAGTTTATGGAGGGAGATTATCTTCGCCTTATGGAGCAGGCCGGTTAAGCTATGTCTAAGCTTATTCCGTATATCTCTACGGCTGCCATCGCCTCTGGTGATCTTCTAGCCTGGTCACGCGACCCGTATTCTACAATGGGTGATCTTACGCTTGCGGCAATACGGTTCTTTACATCGAGTCCCTATGGACACGTCGGGATCGCTTGGCGCTGTCACGACGGAATCGATGATGAACTTTTTGTCATTGAGGCAACCATGCCAAAGATTCGCATGGCTAGAGTAACGACCGACCGCCCCTTCTACTGCCTTCCAATGGGGATCAATTGGACTGAGCGAAACAAAGCATTCCTGCTCAGTAAGCTTGACTACCCCTACGGTACGCTTGATGCGTTTAGAGCGGGTCTTGGGATCCGTGTTAACCACGATATGAAATGGCAGTGCGCAGAGCTTGCTCATGGGTTTTTTGAAGCCAGCGGAATCCTTCTTAAGCCGCAATACACACCCGGTAAGTTGGTTGAGAATGCGTGTGGGTATGCTGGCAACGTCATGCATAAAGTCATTGGTCCTGGCCGAACTCTTGAGTGGTAATTAAAGTATAGATGTAGTGGAAGATCGACCAAAAATCGAAACTAGGCATTCTATCGAAAGTTAGACACGTGTAAGTTCACCCTATGGCAATAAGCCGCTTTACTTACATCGCATTGTTTAAACTAACGAGGATTGACCTACATGGTTGTAAGGTGGAGCCGTGTTCATAAAGTCCATCTAAAGATTCTTTTAATTAGGTGGTTGGGAAGCTCTTTTTTAGCCGCCTGTCGCTGTTTTCTCTCTCAAAGGAAGAACTCATGAGTCTGCATATCGTTCGTGTATCCGCTCTGCCGGATCCCCTGGTTGCCAACACCATCTACCTGCTGGCCGTCTCTGCCACTGAAGTCCAGGTCGTTACCGTTGGTAACAACATCAACAACCCGCGCAAGACCCAGCTCTCGAGCGAAGTCGCGACCCTGATCAACAACTCGGCGGCCAGCCTGACCGCTGATTACGACGCCAAGATCGCTGCCGCCGTTACCGCTGCCGGTGGTGACGTTGACGGCGCTTTGGCCGAAGCCAAGGCTTACACCGATACGGGTCTGGCTGCTGAAGTGGCCCGTGTCGATGCGAAGATCGCCGCTGACGACGCCGCTGGTCTGGCTGCTGCTAAGGCCTACACCGACGCCGAACTCACCGACGAAGTCACTCGCGTCGATGCCAAGATCGGTGCTGATGTGGCCGCTGAAGCTGCTCGCGCTGATGCTGCCCTGGCTGCTGGCGACTCCGCCACCCTGGACGCTGCCAAGCTCTACACCGACAACGAAGTGGGCGATGAAGCCACTCGCGTTGATGCCAAGATTGCTGCTGATGTGGCTAGCGAAGCTGCGCGTGCTGATGCTGCCCTGGCTGCTGGCGACTCCGCTACCCTGGCGGCTGCCAAGGTGTATGCTGATGGCCTGAGTACCTCCGAAGTGGCCCGCGTGGATGCCGCTATCGCTGCTGGCGATGCTGCTACCCTGGCGGCTGGTAAGGCCTACACCGACTCCAGCGTTGCTGCTGAAGTCACCCGTGTGGACGCCAAAATCGCTGCTGACATCGCTACTTCCGATGCCGCTGGTCAAACCGCGCTGAACAACGCCATCGCTGGTGAAGTGACTCGCGTCGACACCAAGATCGCTAACGACGTTGCTGCCAACTCGGCGGCTGACCGTGCCTACACCGACGCTGCTGTTGCCGGTGAAGTGACCCGTGTCGATGCCAAAATTGCTGCCGACATCTCTGGCGCAATCGGTAACCTGGACCTCTCCAACAGCGCCCAACTGGCTGCCAACATCGCTGAACGCGATGCCCTGGTCCTGACCAAGAACAGCTTCGTGCTGGTTTCTGACGCCACGGGCGACGCCACCGTTACCGCCGGCGCTGCGCTGTACTTCTACAACACGGGCGACAGCTCCTTCCTGAAGATCGCTGAATACGAGTCCCTGGACATCGTGATTCCGAACAAGGCGATCCTGGAACAGTTCTCCGACGTCGGCGGCCAGCTCGCCTACAAGGGCGCACTGGTGGGCACCGTCCAAGAAGGCACCCACACCTGGTAAGCTTGACTCAGCCGGGTTGATCTTGACCTAGCTGTTTGGCTAAGTGTTTAAGGGAGGAGGCTTCGGCCTCCTCCCTTATTAGTGTTAGTCATAAAACCAAACAGCAAATCGTCTGACTAGAGGTACATGTACATCTTCCCTAACAACCAATACTTTTTATAGGTTGATCATGCCTAACTTACTGACCCGAACCCCGCTCGCTGCGCCGCAAGAACTCGCTGAACTCTATGTCGTTTGGGATCGTAAAGATTACCGAATGACGCTTGCCACACTTCTTTCTTTGGTGACTAAAGAGAAGCTGGGTCTGGGGAATGTTGAGAACACAGCTGATGCTGACAAGGCTATTAGCACTGCAACGCAGGTCGAACTGGCTAAAAAAGCAGATGCCATCAGCGTCCCGACCAAAGAAGCATTTGACGCCTTGGCGGGTCAGCTTCAAGACTTTGTGTCGATCGATACGCTTAACACCGCTGTCGATGCGATCGTTAATCGTCTAAACGACTACACCACCAAGGTAGAGACAAACCAGGCCGTCTCAGCAGCACTCTCTCCAATCACGCTTGCGCTCTCGAACATCCAAAGCTCGATCCAAGCTCAGGAACAAGCGATTCAGAGCCTTCAAACTGCACAAGCGAATAACATCACGCTCACGCAGCTTAATGAAGGCCTGAGTCATCAAGCCGATGCGTTTAATCAGGGTTTGAACACCCTGGCTCAAGCAACCAGTGCGCAGATTACCGCCATCGGAAACCAGCTCACTGCATTCCAAACGGTCTTGACGAGCTTTGAGCTTCTTCTGAACGATAAAGCCGACCGGGTGCATCGTCATGCCATCGACGATATCGATGGCTTACGCCAGTATATCGAAGAGATCGCACTTATGGTTGAGCCGGAAGTTACCGCTAACGGCCATGAGTGGTAAGTGCGTACTTAATCTAAGGAGATAGAGATGTCCGAGATTAAGCGCGTCACTACCCTACCCACTACACTGGGTATGGGCGATATATTGATCCTAAAGGAAAATGAGACCGTCTCCCTGGCTGTGGTGGATCAGAGTGCCACCAAGGCGTATCGTCTAGGCGAGCGGGTGTGTCTGAGTGGTCCTTCGTCGATCTTTCATAAACAGGAAGGGCTGTGGCTTATTCAGGGCTACACGGACCGGGAGACCTACCAGTGTGCATCAAACGATGGCACAGTGTGGCAGGAGGGTGCGTATATCCACTTTGTGGTGAGTAACACGGCGCTATCGACCGCGTCTTTCACGGTCAATGAGCGCGTCTTTACGATCGCGCTCATGCCGGTTAGTGTTTCCCCACCCGTTATCGATGCCCCCACGGCCAACGCCATTAACGTAGCGGTGAGTGGGGCGCGAGTGATCGCCTCGGCCTTTACGCTAAACGACACTACGAGCGTGGATAGTCACGCCTCAACCGACTGGGAAGTGGCCACCGACAGTAACTTCACAACGATCGTGGCTTCGAGCTATGCTGACAAGGACAACCTTGTTGCATGGACGATCCCTTAACGTTTAAGGAGATAACGCCATGGGCGCTGTACTCACAGCAGAGATTTTAACGAATGGTCAGTTAAAACTGACCACCACTAACCTCTTAGGCCAGACCGTTCAGTTGTCCTTAGGTGAAAAGATTAAGAGCGAAAACGCACTTAACTGGGAAGTGGTGGTGGGGCTTAATGCGATATTCAAGGTCACGAATCATCACTTTACCGATCTTTACACGGTCAGTACGACAAACGGTACGGTGAGTGTCACTGACGGGGTGATCACCTACATCCCGTCAACCATCGGTCAAGGCGGCTTTATCATTAACGGCCAGAAAGTTAATGTGACGGTCGTTCAGGATAAGGTTGGAAAACCCAACGTTATCTTGCCTAAGAACCAGAGCACGGGAGTGAGTCGTTACGTTGAGGCGGCTTCGAGTGATTTTAAGGTCCAGAACACCACGATCACACACGCGTATTCACGTTGGCAGGTGGCCAGTGACGCAAGCTTCATACAGATCATTTATGACGGAGCCGATGTGTCTAACCTTACTCGACTTAAGCTGCCCAAGCTTAAAAATGGTCAAAAGTATTACGTACGTATTCAGCACTTTGGGAAAAAACCATAAGCGCTTGACAAGGAGATGGGTGTTAAGCCCATCTCCTTGTTTGGTGTGAATAGAAATCTCATGGACTACATTCTTTTAAGGAGAATCAACGATGACTACGCTTCATCGCTATGCGCTTGATCCATCGGGGATGAACCCGAACAACTTTATCTCAGGTGAAGTACATCTGCTCTCGGCGCGCGCCATCCGGGTCGCTGTTCCAAAGTACGCCCCTTTCTTTTCTGACTCCGTTGTCGTCTATGACGGTGTCTCGATGCGTCGGCTCGATCGAAATGTCGATTACCGTATCCCGACGATTAGCCAAGAGCTTACTTTGCGCTATGGTCAAGAGATCGCTGAAAGCATCTTGATCGAAAATCAAGATATCTCAAATAGTGTCCGGATAAGCTACCAAGCACTGGGTGGAGACCATCAGAACAACATCGATAACATCGTTCAAATCTACGAAGCCTGGGTTAACGATAATCGTTCGGTCGACTGGAACAGTGGTGTTTTTGGTAAACCTAATACGTTTCCACCAGGACCCCACCCACACTACCTAGCCGATGTCTTTGGGTTTGAACCGATCACCTTTGAGCTTGAACGGATTGCCCAGGCCATCGGTATGGCTAACGCCCAAGGCTATGAACTTCTCTACCAAGGCTTAAAGAACCACACGGTCACTGAGGACGATGTCGCTAACGGCATCGTCAGTGATAAATATGTGAGCTTTGAGCGCCTACTTCAAGCGCTTCAATGCTATAATTTCAATTCGATAAAACTCACACCTGAGCGTCAAACCATTTTTAATGGAAAGAGTTTTTGGGTAAAGGTCGAAGCCAGCAATGCGCCTCTCAGTGAGATCTACCACTGGAGTGTTGAACACATCGGCACAGAGAGTGCGGACTTTGTTGTTGGAAGTGGGATTGTGACGCTCACAAACGGCGTGGGTGAGTTTATGGTGCAGGCGGCAAGCACCAGTCAGTCCGAAAAAGACGAGCTCTTTAGGCTCGTCTTAAAGCGCCGTAATCAAGACGGCGTGATCCTGATGAGAAGTTTCCCGCTAACGCTGGTTCAACATCGCAGCGCGCGACGAAACCGCATCATCGAGGGCCTGATTTATCCTAACACACGCTCGCCCCGTACGCGACAAAGCGCGCGCGTACTCGCCGCCAACCGCGGTTTGTGGCACCATACATTCAGCTAAGAGAGGTGTATCTTGACGCGTAGAAATAGTCTTATTAGCGATGGCCAAAGCATCGTTGGGGGTGCACGCATCACCCAAGGTGGCACCGGCGCAAGTTCTTCTCAGGTGGCATTGAGTAACCTAGGAGGTGTGTCGGTCGATCTAATCGATCACGCACTTGGACCCATTCCACTTGATGAACACGGATTACCTTCGCCCTCGATTTTTACAGGGATCTCAGTGATTGACACCGCCATTGACGGCGAGCGTTTTATCGGGATTCGTGAAACCAAAGAGTATTTCATTACGACTTTTGATGCGTTTTTAAAGTACGTCGTGGAAGCTATCGATGGTGAAGTCGAAATAGAGGGTCATGTCATCCGCTACACGGCACCCTATCGCACCGGAAGCTCAGGTTTCACAGTCAATGGGCGTCTAATCTCCATCGCTGTAACTGGCGTAACGGTCGGAGAGCCCAGCATCACTTCGCCGACTGAGAATGCCGATAACCGTCCTTTGAGCCTCAGTGTTTTGTCGAGTCCGTTTTCCTTTAAGGGAGAAACGGACTCTCATAAATCAACCGACTGGGAAGTCTCACTTGACAGAGGTTTTGGAACACTCTCTGCCTCAAGTTACAACGACACGTTCCACTTAACGTTCTGGGAAATCATGGCTCTTAAAGAACTTACTACGCACTATGTGCGCTGTCGCTATCGCAGCCAGAGCGGCTCGGTGAGCGCGTGGTCAAACCCCAGGTCTTTTAAGACCGGGAACGACGGTTTGATTAACAATGAAAACCAAGTGATCCCTAACCCAACGGGGCTGCCTAATCAGTTCTTTGGCTGGCATGCTGTCTATGATGGTACGGGTAATACACTCTACATCACCAGCGACCGTAAACCACGAAACGGGCTTCAAAATGTAGGAGCGGTTTTTGTTTATAAGCGTGACTCGGCAGGTCTGTGGGCGTATTTGACGGAGATCAACATCCCTTCTGCCGATTTAGCCGCTAACGCTTATTTTGGAAACTCGATCTCAGTGAGTGCCGATGGGGCTCATTTGGTTGTGGGCACTTACTATGCTAGTGGTGCGGATGGGCGTGTGTACTATTTCACGCGCAGTGGCGACGTATGGACCCACCAGCAAACACTTTATCCTCCAGTTAGAAACACTGACGAATATTTTAGTTATTACAAAATAACTCTAAGTTCGGATGGAAACGAACTTATCGTGGGTTCCATTTACTATGAAGATTCTGCGGTAGTCAATACCGGCTGTATCTATCAATATCTGAGAAGTGGGGCGACATGGGCGCTAAACGCCCAGATTAAAAACAACCACCCCAAGATGGAAAATAACGATAACCTTGGGCACTATCAGGCTATGTCGACCGACCGCCAACATCTTTTGGTGGCGGCTATTTGTGGCAACTACAGCGGACAGACAAAAAGCGGGTATGTCAACTACTACACTAAGAGCGGCAATAACTGGGTCTATCAAAGCAGGATTGAACGGAGTGACCTTCCATTAGCGGCGATGTTTGGACACACGTTATCGATGAGTGCCGATGGCACTCGCGCGGTTATCTTTGCACCCTTAGTAAAAAAAGCGTATATTTATTTGCGCTCCGGTGTAACCTGGACGCTTGAAAAAGAACTGGTAGACACCAACACTAAGGCCTTCATCTCGGGGCGTGTTAATATTTCTAGTGACGGATTGACGGCATATTTTTCGACGGCGTATTCGGATTACCCCGGTGTACTCTACATCTACAGTAGAAGTTCTGGTTCGTGGGTGCTTACCAAGACTCTCACCCCAGTTAATTCTTTTAACGGCGATCTTTTTGGCCGAAGCACCATTGCCATTCATCCATCTCTTCAGGAGATTGCGGTAGCCTCGCTTGGGGGAAGTGGAAACATCGGCTCCGTTTCAATCTTCTCTTAAAAAACACCCACAGGAAGGGCCTTATAGCCCTTCCTGTGGTCTCTTTATCCTTCGCTTACATCCGTTGCCTTGAGACTGCCATCGACCGCTACATCGCCCTTCATGGTAATATTTCCCTCCATCGCCATGTCACCTTGAAGCACCATACCCGAGCCCCCTGACATCGCCACTCCGCCCTTCGTTGTCAGAGGTGCGTTGATCGTCATCTCTGCTGAATTGATCTCAACCGACTCCGAAGCGTTTAATGTAAAACGCTTCGTATTGACAATGACTTCATTTTCAGTCGTAGCGGTGAGTTTGCCCGCTTTTGAATCCAGTTCGAGTGTATTACCCAAACTATCCTTTACCACAAAGAGACCCGCGGTGGTATCGATATCGATGTCGTACTGGCACGCCTCACCGTTGTTATCCGACGTATGAAAAGCGACCTTCTTATTTAACGTGTCAACCAAAGCGTAATAGGACGTCTCAGGCGTCGCTGGCGCCTGACCCGAAGGTTGATTGCTCCAAAGGTAGCGGACACGCTCCAAACGCCTTAGTTCCGGTTCACGAAAGATCGTCGTCCAATAATAGTCTTGCGTATCTGCGTAAGAGAAAACGATGATCGTCTCACCCGCGACCACGTCAGGTGCGGTATCGCGGTTACTGTGACCAAAGGGGATCCACTTCGCTTTGAGTGAAGAGACCTTTTTCATCGATGCGGTTTTCTTCACGCCGTTTTGATTAGCGGTCGTCGCTTTGACTTCTTTAGAAGCTGAGATGTCTCCTAGATCCATCGACATGGATTCAATCGGATCGACTTCGACCCAAGGGTCATCAGGGATCTTGTTTTTCGTTACGATACCGAGAGAGTAGAGCTTAAGACCTGACGTTTTATCACTCATGTTTAGTTGCACCAAGAAAGTGGATGGGGTTCAATCGGAGATGGGGTTCAATCGGAGATGGGGTTCAATCGGAGATGGGGTTCAATGGATGAGGAACTCTGCAAAGAAAAGAAACCGTAGGCACACCAATTGAGTAGACCACTCTTAACGTATACGTCAAAATGAAGATCGTTAAACTCATCCTAGTTGGCTATCGTGGCTTTAGACTCCGTCAGATTAACCACTTTGAATATACTCCAGATAAAAAGACCCAGGTCATCCTTGGCACCAATGGTAGTGGTAAAAGTTCGCTTTTGAAGGAACTCTCTCCACTTCCAGCTAACTTTCAAGATTTTGAGAAACATGGACGTAAAGAAATCACGATCAATCACGATGGAAAACAATACGTTCTCCAGAGTCTTTTTGACGAAGAGGGTAAGCGCTATCCGTTTTTCTTAAATGGACGTAACCTGAATCCAGGCAATACACTTACCGTATATCGCGAGCTCGTTAAAGAACACTTTAACTATACCCCAGAGGTACAGCAGCTTTTGATCGGCTCTTTACGTTTTCATGAAATGAGTGCGGTGGATCGACGTAATTGGTTCATGAAGATCAGTGATGTCGATTACACCTACGCTTACAAGTATTTTGGAAAGCTTAAAGACAAAGTGCGCGACCTTCAAGGTGCGCTCAAACATAACCAAGCCCGCCTCACCGAAGAGACCGAGAAGTGTCTAAGCCAAAAAGATGAAGCGGCACTGCGTATCAAGATTGAGAGCTACCACCACATCCTGAATGATCTTCTTTTGATTCGGATTCCAAGACTTTCTAATAAGGAAGAGGTCGAAACTAAGGTCCGTCACACCGAAGAGCTCATCGTCAGTGATCTAAATGCTTTAGAATCGATTATAGCGTCTCCTGACGCATTAAAAAGCTTTACCCTCGCTGAGATACTAGAGAGCACTTTTATTTCGTTACAGAACGAAATAAGCAGTCTGAAGAGCATTCTTGTTTATCGCTGTGAAGTGGTTGAAAAACATCAAACGGCGATCAGTCTCGCGAGGGCTTCAAGTCAGACCTCTAAAGAAGACGTAGAGCGAACCATCGCCTCACTCGACAAAGAAAAAATGGAGACACTTGAAAGAGTGCGTCTACCTTTATGCTTTGAAGACCCTGTTAACGCCGAGAAAAGCCTGAGTGCACTCTTTGATGATTTACGCGATATCTTCACGCAGCTCTCAGGATTGCCTAAAACACGCTACGAGCGTGAGCATTTTCAAGAGCGTGTCAGTCAGCGCCCGGTCTTTACGCACCGACTCGATACGCTTAAGCGCACTGAGATTGCGTTATTTCAAGAAATCAAGCACCTCAAGGAACATCTGGCTAAGGGTGAGATTGACTGCCCGAAATGCCAGCATGTCTGGGTTCCTAACTTCGATCAGACGAAGCTTGATAAGTTTGTGATTCAAAGATCACACACGCTAGCAGAAATCGAGCGTCTAGAAAAAGAGTCGTCTCAAAACGAAGCCTCGATTCTTGAGCACCAAACCCATTTTGGTCTTCTAGATAGGCTCAATTACTACGTAAGGACTTTTCCAAGTCTGGGACCACTTTGGCTTCATGTTAAGCAGACCGACAAACTCTTTGCCGAGCCTGACAGCCTAAACCACGACTTACAGACGTTGCGCTCAGATCTTCAAGAGCATGTAAAAGCGATCCGTCTTGAAGAGCGCCTCATCGAACTCAGAAAAACCTATACATCCATTCTTAACGCCGGAGAGCTCGATCTTAATAAAATTGAAAAAGATCTCGTTGAAGAAAACGAAAAACTCCTCAAAGTACAAACCGAACTCCAGGCTAAAGAAGTGCAGCTGCGTGAGACCAAGGAGCTCATTGACTTACAGAGAAGTATCACAAACCTCTCAGGGCGGGTAAGAGGGAATCTGAAGTACCGAACCGAGGCGTATCAAAAACTCTTTGACACCGAACGGATGCGTCTACTTGACGAACTGATCTATCGCCTACGGGGTGAACTCAGTCACGCTGAGCGTGCGCTTTCACAGATCGATATTCAAAAGGGTTTGGTAACGGACCTAAAAAAGCAAGTCACAGCGATCGAAGATGATCTCTCAACACTTAAGCTTGCGATGCAGGTGCTCTCACCCTCAGAAGGTTTGATTGCTAAGGGGATGATGGGCTTTATCAACCACTTTGTTAATCAGGTCAACCAGTTCATCGCTAAGTTCTGGCTTTATCCCTTGGAGATAAAGCCTCTTAAGGTGATCGATGACGACAACATCCTTGATCTGGATTACAAGTTCCCGGTGTGTGTCAACAACGACACACGGATGTCTAAAGATGTCGCTGAGACCAGCGCGGGCATGCGTGAAGTGATCGATCTGGCGTTTGTAGCGGTCAGCATGCAGTATCTTGGGCTTTCTCACTCACCGATCTTTTTAGATGAGTTTGCTAAAACATTGGATCCAGCGCACCGGCAGATGGCCTATCAAGCCATTGATCATTTGATCGAATCCGACAACTATACTCAGGTGTTTTTGGTGAGTCACTACCAAGACGGATACACGGCGCTAGGAGAGTGCGATATCTCGGTACTCTGTGATAGTAATATCCAAATACCGAAGCATCTGGCGTATAACAAACACATTAAGTTTAAGTGAGGTGTGGACGATGGATGAACCCGTCAGTGATTTCAACCCCTTGATGAAGAGAGCGCTTAGTTACCTTCTATAAACGACTTTACGGTTGAGATGTGGATCTATCAGGACAGTTCAGTTAAGGGTGGTGTAGTTAAAAAGTAGATAGACTGCACGACGGGCTTTAAAGCCCGTCGTGCAGATGTGTTAAAGCGCGTGATTCTTAATGTAGTTTTCCAGCTGGGTGATGTGAGCCCGTAAAGCGGCCGCCTCTTCACGTAGTCGGTGGTTCTGTGCGTAAAGCGTGCCTTGTTCACTTACACGTAAGCTTCGGCGAAGCTGTGCGTCCTCATGCGCCTGGCTAGTAACCAAAACGGGCTTAGAAGTCTCTACCATCTTAACGACGACATCGACACCGAGCTGACCCTCGGCAAGTTCCTTCAGATCCTGCATGACCGCACTTAAATCCTGCGAAGACGGTAAGGCTGGCATCGCCAAACCCAGCATCACTGAGCGGTACTTAACTCCGTTTGGCGAAGGATAGGACAGGATAAAGCGATACGGAACATAGAGCCAGTGACCCGATTTCGATTGAAGTGAAACCACGTAGGCGTCGGACGCAACGTCGTCTTGATAGACGTCACCAATCGCGTACTTATCGTAAATCGCGACTTTGACATCTTCGTTATTCGCCAAGTAATCACTGATGCGCCGAACCGCTTTACACGTGTATTCGACCTTATCCATCACCAGCGCGTCAAATGGGCTCGCCAGCTCATAATAACCGGAGCTTCCCACAACCGGAAGAACGTAGTTCATAAAGCCCTCCTTAGGTGTTGGCCCGGACCGCGACGAGGTAGTTAACCTCGTTGATGATGCGCGTCACGTAAAGTAAACCATCGCGATATACCCGACGGATGGGGTTTTGGATAGAGCTGTATTCGGTGGCGGTTTCGGCGATCTGGATCAGCTCGACCATCTTAAGCACCCATTCGCGTGTCTGAACGCTCATGCGGTTAAAATCAACCGACGAAGTGGGCACCGGGATATAGTCGTGAAAGAGAGTTTTGATATCGGTCTTTCCTACCACGTTGGTGGTGCCATTGAGGACTACCGTCTGGATGGCTTTATAATCAAAAGGAAAGACTGACAGATTGGCACGGATCCACTCGCTTGACATACTGGGCCATTTAGCCAAAGCAAACTCATAGGTTTCAGCCGGATCAACAATGCTGCTATAGATTCCAGCCAGCTCAGTGAGGTTCGTGATGGCGAGTTTATCCCAGCGCGGATAAAGCAAAAATTCAGTGCGTTTAAAAAGATCTGGGAAGATCATTTTCCATTCGTCGAGCGTATGGGTGCTGTTTTGGAGCACGTAAGAGACGACGGCATCTTTAATGGCGTCGATATTATCGCCATTCTTACCATAGATGAGCACGCCCCAGTTAACCTTAACCTTTTGGGCGGTGTTCTGTGGGTTGATATAGTCAAACGCGTAAACGCGCGTGTAGCTCTCCGGAAGACCGTTCTTAAAGTCTTGGATGTGACTCACGGTGTCGGTGATCGTGATCGCGGAGAGTTCAGTGGCCAGTGCCCCGTAGTGACCAAAGAATCGATCTAGGTTATCGATTGGGGGAACGGTGACGATCTCATATTCCGTATACTGGTTTTCAAAAGCCTCATTGCTGATCCAGACTCGTACCGAAAGATCGATGTGCGTGACCGAGCGCCACTCAATCCACTCGGGCAGTGTGTGCTCCAAACCCACCTTGATGGTGCCAAACTGGAGTTGGCTGATCCGACCACCCATCTCGGCAAGCACACTGTTATAAAGATCCGTGACGTCGAAGGGAAAGACGTGACTACTCATGTACCCTACGGCCTTATCCACCACGCTCGAGATCTCATCGAGCTCAGACGCACCCAGGGTATAGTCCGTTTCACCGTCTTTGGTTACGAACGTGTGGACGATGTCGCCAGGATAACCCATGTATTGATACTCACCTTTTCTTTTGGAAAAGGTGAGTGCAAAGGGCGAGAGCTCAAAGAATTCGTTGACCTGACCCACCACGTTGTTGGTGTAGCTGGCTTTAGCTAAAAAAGCACGGATCGTTTTCATTATCGTCTTTCTTTAAAATGAGGGGTGTCGATGACACATATTGCAAAACTGATTTTCTATCTCCTGCGAGAACTCATCTTCGACACCAAGGATGAGTACAATTACAAGAGTCGAAAATTTAATACACGTAAGTTTCTGGTGCTGATCCTGTTTTGTCTATCGGTTAGCGTGAACGCTTGGATATTTTACCGCTACCTGCTCTTAGCGACTGAGCACCTCACACTCAAGGCAACGTGTGATAAAATAATAGGCGTAAAAAACCCACCGAACGTCTCATCTGATAGAGCGATAGATCAATCAAAATAAAGGTGTGCATGATGGGTGATAAAGCGGTTTACGATGGTGCGGTATTTTATACCGACGGTTCTGCACGACCTAATCCTGGCGCATATGGTTCAGGGGTGCATGGTTATGTCTATCTCTACCCGACTGAGAAACAGAAAGCGACTAAAGTCGAAGCGTATTTTGCCACCGACAAAGGCTACATTCTTCAAAAGGATCTAGCGGCAAGTCAGGCTAAAGAAGTCCATGTACTCAAATACATGGACGGCTTTCGTTCGAACATCGTTGAGGGTACGAACAACGTCGGTGAGATCTGCGCTGCGATCATGGCGTTGAAAGATTTCAAAGAGATCACCGACACCCTACCCAGGATCTATATCGCAGGTGACAGCGAATATGTCGTCAAGGGTGCCGTAGAATGGATCCCAACCTGGATTCGAAACGGCTGGAAATCCTCCACGGGCGCGCCCGTTAAAAACCAACGTGAATGGATTTTGTTTCACGATGCGATCTGTGCTTTTAAAGAACACGGTGAGTTTAACATCGGCTGGGTGCGAGGGCATAACAACGAGCTGGGGAATGTGAAGGCGGATTACCTGGCTGGGATTGCCACCAATCACTCACAGGCCGGTATCTCACACCTACACAAAGTGATCAGTGATGCGCAAGGCTATCATAAGAACACGGTGGATTTCGATCCTCTCTTTTCTTTAAAGCGTCTTTATTTCAACACCGAAAGAGAGCTCAATGTGCCCGGCCTGTATTATCAGACCGGCTACGCATCGAACGACTATATCACAGGAAAGCGAACCAGTGACGCATCGTTCTCAGTGATTCGGCTCTCGAGCCCCAGTCCCGTGTTAGAGGCAATCATCGACACTCAGTGCGGGGTAACCGGGGATCAAAATACCGTTGTTTTTGCAAAGCTTGAACGTGTTCGCTCGGTTGATCTGTATCCATATCTAAAGGAGTTTGGAAAGTACGCGATCATAAAAGATCCGCGTAACCACAGCGTAAACTTCCTGGACTTTAAACCGATCACACAAGAGGTGCGTCCGGGTGAACTGCAGCTCAGAACCATCGATGTTCTTTCACATCTAGAAGAACTGCTTTTAGACTTCGAAACGAACTACCTGGAAACTCAGGAGCTGGCCAACAGCGCTCTTTATTCCATCTATGATGTCACCTCTCATTTTTATGATTTTTCTGAAAAGAAAAAAGGGGGTGTGATCACTTCGGTGATGACTTTGAAAAAGGAGTTTGGTGTTGGTGCCAAATCCACCAAAGTCGATGTGACGAAAACTGTCGATGGCGTATTGAAAACATGGACGCTGCCCCTTCTTTTCTCTGACGATATCCCAACCCGAAATGCATTTAAGTCAATCGAGACGTTTGAGCCCTCTGTCTATGTTGTGACATGGCATGATGCGCCTACCGTCATCCGGTATGCCACGATCGTTAGGACCAACCAAGCGGTAAGTATCTGGTGTAACTATTTCGCTAACCAGGTCCTCTTTTAATCAAAAAGGATAGATGAGCACATGGCTGAGTTTACTCACATCAGTGCGGCTGGATCGTTTCTAACACGCTTTCTAAGAAGAAAGCTCAATCAGATTGCGCCCAGGCGGATCAAAAGGCTCTTTTTCATCAGCTCTTTGATCTGTCTGGTGTTAAACAACCGCTCGCCTGACCTAGGTCTTCTAAAAAAGATCAACGATGTTTTAAACCTCTCATACACCAGCACCGGTATGCTCTTTCCGGTGTATATGGGTTTTACCCACTGGGATGACCTCGATTTTAACCGAACACCCATGATCGTGGATGGCGTTGAGTGCAAGGTCACTGATCTATTCTGGGCAAGTTCTGACCATGATTTATGGAGAGTTGCTTACTTTTATACAACGCATGCACCTGACTGGCTTGTTTATGCAAGCCAGTCACTCATGACCACCGATGCGCACGATATGTTTAAACTCCTTAAAAAAGACCATTGTGCTCCATGATACATTTTCTAAAAGGTGATATCTTCGACTCAGGTACCGACGCGATCGTTAATCCCGTTAACTGCGTCGGTGTGATGGGCGCTGGGTTAGCTGAGAAGTTTAAAACCCGTTACCCGTACAATTACATCCATTATAAAGATGCGTGTAAAAACAGGGAGCTTAAGATCGGCACGGTCTTTACGGTTCTGGTTCCGGGTTCTGTTCCACGTTTCGTTGTGAACTTTCCGACCAAGGTACATTGGCGCGATGCAAGCTCCATGTACTACATCCAGAAGAGCTTGGCTGCGCTCGTGAAGGAGATCGATAAATACCATTTCAAATCGATCGCGATGCCTAAAGTAGGCTGTGGTTTAGGTGGGCTCGATTGGAACGACGTTAAGCTTCTCATCATTGAGACGCTAGGATCCTTGGAGCAGTGTGACGTTTTGGTTTATGAATAAACACAGTTAGACAGAGAGGCCTACAAAGCCTCTCTGTCTAGTTTGATCACTTATCCTTTAAAGAGTGCACCAAGCTGCTCAGCCATCGAATTGACCGAAGAGATCGCTGTCTCAACGTGATAGCCGTGGATTGACATCGATTCTACGAACTTAGCCACCTCGTAAGCGCCCTCGGAGATGTTTTTAGCCATCTGTGGTGAAGCAGCACCGATGTCTTCGGTTGCCATCCGGCTACGGATGAGCTCAAGCATACCCGTGGTTTTGTTCACCTCACTGACGATCTGAGTATAGTTCAGTTGACTGCGTAGCTGCACCAGTTTTTCAGTCAGTGCAAAGACACGCTCCATGTCACCAAAACGCTCAATGACTTGACCCACTGGGCGACGTGAGAGAGAAGGGTTGCGTTCATCGAAAAACTTAGCCACATCTTTACGCCAGTCTTCCCGGTCTTTGCGGATCTTCTTATAAAAGTCAGCGTGAGACTTCATCGATTGGCGAATATCGGCATTCGAGAGAAACATTGAAAGCTCAAGGTTATAGTTATCAAGGATGCTTTTTCCATCCTTGATTTCTTTTTCAGTGTGCTGCACCAAGAGCATCAGGTAGTTAATAAGTTTACCATTAAAGCCTTCCGGAACCTGTACAAGCGTTGCGTCGTAGGCAAGGTAATTGAAATCTTTGCTTTTATGCAAAACATCTTTAAACAAAGCTGAGGAGAGCTGGCTCTCAGCACCTTTTTCAGACAACTGAGTCAGGTTCGGCAAGAACGAGGAGATCACCTTGACGCTCTTGGGTACAATGCGTTTAAAAAGTCCAAGGACATCCGCCCCCACAGCCGACTCAACCACCATACGGTTCATAAGTGAGTCAAAACTCACATCGTCAACAGATTCTTGAATAAGCATAGCGTTTCCTTCATTAACTAAAACAGGGAGAGAGTCATTTTCGATCACAGGTTAGTAAAAACATCAACAGCGCTGTCATACTATGTCGAAGGCTTCGTGTTTATAAGTCTCAAATTTTAGCTGTATCTGACCTCTTTGGAGATCCTTCAATATGCGTCCTCAGTTCCGTCTTCCGCCCCCTGTGATGATGTCAATTAATACGGGTGCGCTTCTCGATATCCCAACAGGCAAGTTTATCAAAGGCACGCATGACCAGCGTGTGCTTTTAGCGGGCATTGGAAACATTACGGGTTTGGTTGGTCCGGGCAACTGCTTTAAGACGACGGTCATGCGGTATATGATCCTCTCGGCGCTGGCTAAACTCTACGGGACCGTGCCTGAGATCTTTTATAACTCCTACGACACTGAAGTTAATACCCAAGAAGAACGCGCCCGTCACCTCTCACACCAGATCCCAGGCTTTGAGAATATCAACCTTCATGACGAAGGGATCTGGCAGATGACTAACCGCGCTGTTTACTCTGGGAATGAATGGTTTACGGAACTTAAAAAATATCTCTCTGAAAAGGCTTCTGATAAAAAGGCAGCACGCTTTGAGACCGCTTATCTTGATAGAGATGGTGTCTCACCCTTAAAGGTGATGACACCCTCCTTCACTGACATCGACTCATTGACGCACTTCATGACCTCTGATGTTGAGAAGATCTTGGATACCGTAGAACTGGGGGATTCTGCGGGCAACACGATGTATATGCGCCAAGGTCTTGCCAAAGCAAAGCTCCTGATGGAGATGCCTTCGGTTGCCGCATCGTCTCTGAATTACTTTTTGTTTACGGCACACATCGGCAAAGAGATTTCGATGCCCTCGGCGCCCGGCACACCGCCTCCGCGTAAACAACTTCAACACATGACGGGTGGTGAAGTGATCAAGGGCGTCACCAATAACTTCTTTTACCTGCTTCACAACTGCTGGTTGATCAATAGCGCACGTCCGTACACTAACCAAACTACCAAAGCGCCCGAGTACCCCCGCTCACAGGGCGATGAGCGCGCAGGCGATCTTGATCTCTTTATTGTCACGATGCGGCAACTTCGTGGTAAGAACGGTACCAGTGGGTTTAACATCGAACTGCTCGTCTCTCAAGCGGATGGTGTGCTCGCTTCGCTCTCTGAATTCCATTATGTGAAGAAGTCCAACCGCTTTGGCTTAGAAGGCAATGACCGCAGTTATTCGTTGGCACTCTACCCTGAAGTGGCGATGAGTCGAACAACGGTTCGGCAAAAGCTTCGTGAGGACAAGAAGCTTGCGCGGGCCATGGAGATCACCAGCCAGCTTTGTCAGATGTATGAATATCAGCGTGATCTTCTGGATACGCTGATGGAACCTGAAGCGCTGCGTAAAGCACTCGAAGCGAAAGGTTACGACTGGGATTGGCTTTTCGAGAATACCCGAAGCTGGCATACACTTAACGACGAAGTCCATCCGCTTTACCCGCTCTCAACGCTTGATCTGTGCCGCATTGCCCGTGGTGAGTACCACCCATATTGGTTATGTGTTGATAACAAAACCGTTAAACCCGAATACGCTAAGAAAAAACGTCAACTCACGTAAGGACATCAGTCATGGAACCGAACATTCAGCAGGACGAAGCGTCCGAAAAGATCGTCGAACTCTTTAAAGGTCCGATGCGCTTTTATAACACGGATCGACAAAGTGACGAACTCGATCTCGTTAAAGAGGTGCGTCAACGTCTTCTTTCCCTGGGCCTTGAAGATAAGCTCCAAGAAGGTTTTGATACCAACCGCTTCATTTTGGAAGCGGTCGATAAAAACTCCCATGTGCAGCAGTTTTTGTTAAACCGCTACCTCACCATTCAGTTTATGGCCTCTCAGGAAGACACTGCCGTTGAACGCTATGCGCTCATGAACGAAGTCAATCCCAGTGACTGGCTTACCGTTTTTGAACAACGTATCCTGCCGGCAGTGGTTAATCTTGATTTGCCAGTTAAGATCTGAGAGACGCCATGCCTAAAAACCGTCAGAAGGCCGAAGCCTTCATCCTTAAGTGCTTAGAAGAAATCCTTCCCGGAAACAGTGACGTCGAGAATTACAAAAACTACTTTGCATCTTTGTCCGATAAGGCGTTTGACGCCTACATGGAAGGGCTTAAAAGTGGTGAAAAGTTCTTGACACTCACAGCGCCTAACTTTGGTAAGACCAATCTTTCTCTGGAGAGAAACTTTGCCATCGCCGATAAACTAGGCCACAACTTCTTTCAACGCCTCTGGATTAAAGGTGAGGGTGAGGTGCCCACACACCTCACCCCGATCCCTTATTTGGTTGTACTGATGCCCTTTCGGGTGGCCTCACAAAGACTGGATAAGAAAAAATCGATCCCTAAGACTTCGCGTGTCATTAACGCCTTGACAGGTCAGGCAACCGGTGAATCCAAGGGCGCCAGTATCTCATACCCAGAAATCCGTGTATGTGCCGCTATGGGTTTAGAGTCAACCATGGTCGAGCTCATGAAGTATCGCGGCGGGGACGTACGAGGTAACGCAGCTTTTAACGCGTCGCTCATGCGTTCAGGTCGGGCCAACATGGACACCCTCAAACATTTTGCCAGTGGTGTCGAATCCACCTCGAGGCTCAAAACCTTTCTGACTGCGTGCCATTTATCCAACACCCTTTAAATGACCATGGCTGAATTTGAAACCGCCACGCTTTATGTCGAACTGGATGCGCTTTTTGATACGCGTATGGTTGTCTTAAAGAGCTTTGGTTTAGACGCGATCGAAACGCATGTACCCCGTGGCTACTACACCCGCGTGATCGATAGCTTTGGGGACATCACGCTCGAAGCCTTTGAAGAACGCTACGCTAAACGAAACATCAACACCCTGCGTGAGGCGCTCATCACACCGGTGGCGGGCCATATCTACGACTTTGCCAGAAGGACGTTGATCGCGTTGGTGTCGTCTCCATTTAGACGACAACCTAAAGTCTTCGTTAACACCTACCCCTACCAGCTTGACGAAGTCTCAGCAGCCTCTATTGTTGAGGGGTTAAAGATCGTGACGAAAAACACGATCGACATCGAAGTCGCGTATCTGCCACTTGAAAAGATCACTCCGCAGTATGTGAAGGACAACTACATCCAGATGGTGATGTATTCATACTGGGAGTGGTTAGAGACCCATGCCAAAAACAAAAACTGGGAGACCACACGCTGTCCAGAGATAACCCTCATTGGTCCCCGCGTGATAAGGTCAATGAGTGCGCTTCGAGACGCTAAGGTGCGCGATGTCTTTGGTGTGGTTGAAACATACAGCCGTGTATTTGTTAAACTTCAGTTGTACCCGGTTAACTTTTTCAGTGCGGATGTCACACGCATCAAGGAGCGTTTAAAAGAAAAAAGTGCTACGTAGATCAATGATGACGACTGAGCCTTTGAGAGCTCAGTCGTCATCAGGTCGTTATTCACGTTTGAGTAATATCCTCGATCGTCAAGGGAAGCATCCCCACGTCCATCTCACCCGGCACCACATTGCTCGGCTTAATCGAACCAGGAAGCTGGCGCTTATCACTTGCAACAGGAACATGTTCCGCAGGGCGATAAGAAGCCAGCGCTTTACCGACCAGGGTGGTAAGGTTGGTGAGGCCCTGTTCGGTCTTAGAGGCGACCTTGATCTTAGCGCGCGTGAGCACTTCGCCGTCGAGATCTTTCATTAACGCCAGCGCTAACTTTTGATCCTCATTAGTAACGGGGGGTTTTCCGTCCTTGATAAGGCTGGTGAGCATCATGGTTCGGATTCGGCGATTGTTTAAAAGGATGCTGGTGTCTTCACTATTAAAGACAGTGTCCTCTTCAGCATTTAAGTTGGCGTGTCCCATTTCCTATAGTCCTGTTTTAATGTTAGTCTTAACCACATATATCTAACATGAGCCCTTATCTATAAGGAGAATAAAAAGCATGTTTAAAGGACTCTTCGCACGACTTTTCTCTAAGGAGCCCGAGCTCAGTCCGATCGAAGAAAGTGTTGAACGCTTTAAAAAGTATTACCATCTTGAGCGTTCGATCTATCGAGATATCCGTGAAATCCAAGTCCTCTATCCCAGTATTACGGACTACATCAAGGAGTTAGAAAAGCTCATCTACGCATTCATTGAGCATAAACACTACACCGGACAGATCGGTGAAATCACCCTCATTAGACGCAGAAACTTTTACACTGACCAGAAAGGCTTCTTTGTTTCACCGCAGGATTACCACCGACGCTTTATCGATCTTGCGATTGAGGTTTTAACGTACTACCATGCTGCCGAGAGCAGCGAGCATCAAGATGGACTCACGCAGTCCAATCTTTACCGTGCACTACCACTGATCAATAACCTGATCGTGCTCAGCCAGACACTTGAGGTCTTAGAAGCCTAATAGACCGTCCCCACTACCCCTCAAAGATCGACGCGAGGAGGATATACACCGTGCAACATCGCAAACATCGACTCATACCGTATGGGCAGCGAATCAAATCAGGTCCCGTAGGCAGTGTTTTATGCAATCTCTTTAGGGGACTTCTTGCAAGCGCAGGTGTCGATCAAGACAGCTATTCGCGTCTTGTCGAGCGTTCTGCCCAGCGTCCTATGAAGGGTGAGAGTCCCTCGAGTATCGTTGGGCTGGGAAAAGAACTGATGAGAGAGAGTATCACTTGGAAGACCTTTTTAAGAGGTCTGGAGTTCGTTAAGATTAAGAAGTTCGAATTCATTATCGCGCTTTACCTCGAAGATGGACGTGAACTTCACTTTGCTGAAGCCTATATGCTCAACCAGATCACTTCACAGGGCGTGATCTTGTCCAATATCTTTAAAGCCTTAATTGGTTCAGGGGTGATGGATATTACCAAACACAGTGATCTGATGGCGCGCTATTTAGGGAACGCGTGTGCCAACATGGATCGCACGAAGCGCTCAGCAGCTAGAGCAAGTCTCACCAAAGAACTTTTCAAACCCACGATGACGTGGAAGAGTTTTGTAAAGGGGATGGTTTATCTTTCCGCCGTGCGTGTTGAGATTACCTTAAAAGCCTACCCGCTCTTTGGTCGTCAAGCAGAAGTGCTTGGTGCTAGAGAGGTGATTAACCTGTCTGACTTTAAGGACGATATCGATGAAGCCTCAGAATAAGGCGCTGCCTGCTGTGATCTACTCGGCTTTTATGGCCGAGTACGATACACTTTCAGATGAAAACAAAACACTCATTAAAAACTGGCTTACTGAGCTTAAGCTGGTAGGCATCTCGAACTATTTTACCAATGAGTGTCAGGCGATCTTGGTTAAGCAAATCGCCGAGAACCAGCTCCTCAGGACCTTTTTGTTAAACCACACCGAACGGGTGCACGTGCTCAGTCTTTTTGCTGAGGAGGTTGACCAAGACTGGTTTAACCAAGTTATGGAGACGGTCACTAAGTTCCGTCTCCAACTTTCACTAAACTGCGTTTTGCCTGAAGCCGCCTCAGAGAGTCTTTACATACCCACGAGCGAGCTGAGGACGTTGATTAACAATAATCCATGGATCCTGGATCTCTACCTCATGCTCATCACGGATGGGGTCTTCGATCACATGGAAGAAGTTCAAAACAAATCCGCTTAATACGACGAGATAGACATGGAAAAAAAGAACCTGCGTGATCAACTGACCGAGATCAAAGCCCATACGTACCGTTTTCCAGCCAATCCCAATATGCGTAAAGAAGAAGGGGTTGATCACATCAACCTCTACTGGAACAGTCAGCATGAGCTGGGCCGCTTTCTCTCTCTTTCGGAACAAGGTTATTTTAGCACCCCGGTGCTCGGTAGCTTTAAATCGCTCTCAACAGTCATCCAGTTCTTAGGTGCCGAGAAACGCGACGACAGAATTCGTCGCCTTGGGGGCAATCAGCTTCGCAACTATGTGAAACATCACTGCGGTGGTTTTAATCGTGCTCGTATTCCGAATGGGCGTGCGGTACTGATGCATACGGCGTATCTGCGTCTCATTCAGAATAAAAAGATGTTTAAGCTTTTCAAAGAATGCGAGCTGGCTTTCGATAGCTACCATGTCATTGAGAGCGGTCTTCGTATCCGAGAAGACGATGCGGTGTGGCTCTCCAAGGGCTATGAAGAAATCCGTCAGGCGGTTAAAGAAAACCGAGAGCCCGACTTTCAGTTTCTCTTCGACAAAGGTGAGCGTTCGGTTTATGAGAGCGTGGTTAAGCTACTCTCCGAGGGTAAGACCGAGGTTCGTATTCCTGATCTGGCGGAGTTCATCGCCACCTATCGTCCGCTTGAGATCGGCACGACGGCGTTTGATCCATCCATGGTGGGTAATATCGACATGCTCGAAGAACCTAATAATGTGGAGACTTCTCCCACCTCTTTCTCCCCCGATCGTGAAGAGGGTGTGTTAGCTAACACACCCGTGGGTGATACGCTCCAGCCTCTGGCATGAGTTTTCTCCTTGTGGTTAGTTAGGGTAATGCTGCGTTTAGCTAGGGGGTTACGGCCCCCTAGCTATCTTTTTTGTTTGTTGTTTAAAAATAAGGTGACAAGACTTTATACGGAGTTTATGCGCCATGGCAACCGCTACGAAACGTTTTACCTCATACGACCGCGAAACCAACGTCTCAACCGCTGCGTTTGACTCCACGGTCGATGGTTCGATTTTCAATAGTCCTGAGAATGCGCTTAAAACTGCAAACAAAAACCTCGAGGATCTCATCGCCTCATCGATGAGTGAGATCGAAGATCAGAAGGCGGCCATGGAAGCGGCCTTCTCTGATGAAATCCGCAGCGTTAAGGATATCACCTCTCAGGTTTCTGATCTCAGTAAGTTACCCAAAGCGAAGCTCGATGAGTTCTTGGGGGGTTTAGCAGGAGGGAATGCTTTCTTGCAAAAATCCCTCAATGGACTTTTGCAAAAGTGTTCAACTAAAGGACTTAGCGCCGGACTTCCGGGCAAACCTTTTGATACGTCGATCAACTGTGGATCTGGGAAACTGGGTCTTGGCGCAACGGGTGGAACAAAAAGCTGTAACGCTGGCTCCTATAGCGATGTCCTAAATAAGCTCACCGGGGGTGAATATGTCTCGGGCTATAAGGACATCAATAGTGCGCTTCGGAATCTGATGTCTTTATCGGGCCTTGGCTACGATTTAGGCATGTGTGGTGTCTTTGGTGCTCTGGCAGGCAATCTACCGACTGACGCCCTTTCTAGGGCCTCTGCGGGGCTTTTAAGCTCACTGGGCGCAGCAGGAAACCTAAACGGCTTTCTTGACGTTGCAAAAAGCTCAGTGGGGCTCTCACCCCTGCTCGTTAACCCCGGTGTCCTGACGGGTTTCGTAGATAACTTTACCCTACCGGGTAATGTGGGCGCAAATAAGTTTCTAGAAACAGCGGAGCGCTCCTTAGGCGGTATGGAACTTCTCAACGAGTCATGGTTTAACAACCCAGAGAGTGGGGCACTCTCATGGGGCGTGATGAACGAGAAGTCCGAAGACCTCTACAGCTGTTTCGATACAAAACTCACCGACAACAGTTTCTCGGAAGCGGATCTGGATATCGTCTTGGGTGACGATATGGATTTCATGATGGGGAGTTATTTGATGGCGTAAAAGACCAAGAGGAGGGCCGTAAAGCCCTCCTCTTGGATTTATTGGCGTGTTCCGTCGATAACAGACGCACCTTTAACCAACGTGTTTGCAGCACCATAAAGCGCGCCTGACAAACCAAATGTCAGGTCGTTAATAAAGCCGTCAGTAACGGCGTTTTTAAAGACCGCTGTGTGGTACGCAGGACTGGTGCTAAATTGTTTAAACTTCAGAATCTGTTTAGTCATCCGAAGCTGTGCCATCGGCAGCGGGTAGATTTGACTATAGATATCCATGCCAGCCAATACGTTTAAATAATCGGCTGCGATGTTATCGTCGTCCATCGTCATGTCTTTACTGAACATCCCACTGATCCCGCCGCTTGACATGGGCATGTGCATGATGGTTGAAAGATCCACGATGTTAATACTCACATCCAGCGCCAGTGCTTGACCTTGCGTATCGAACGCAAGGTTAGACGTTCCGCGTGTAATGCTGATGGATTCAATCATTGCAAGCTTTGACTGAAGACGACCACGGTCAAAGATCTGGCAATAGAACGGTGACGTATAGGATTGCTTGCCGGTTGATCGAGGGATCGATCCCGCTAAAAGCATGTAAAAAGGAATCCAGATATTAATCAACCGAGAGACAGGGTTGTTGTAAGGGCTGATCAACTGAATTTTGTAGCTCGCTCTTGGAAGCGACGCCGAAGAGCTTTGCCAGTGCTTAGGGATGTCCATATAGCCGGAGCCACCCAGACCTGCCACAAGGCCCGAAAAGCCCAGCGTCACCCCATCGATGGCACCCGTGACAAGGTTGGCTGCCGCGCCGACCATGTTTTGAATTGTCTCACCAAGCACATTGCCATCGGCAAGACTAAAGCGCGCTTCTTTAAACTGCGAAGAGATCCCGTTCAGTTTCTGAGAGATTTCAGATTCACCCACAGTGTTACCGAAGGACTCACTCATCGAGCCCGTGTGATCGACCCGAAACACAGCAAACTGAGAGCCGTCACGAAATTCCGCGTCAGCGTATTTCTTAAGGCTGTCCATGTAACTGCCTTCGGTTTTTTGTACACCGGGTTTCTCGGAAGTCAAATCGACACGAGGATCGAGCTCTTGTTTAACTTCGTCAGACTCTTTTCTAAAGTAATCTCCTACCGTCATCATTTCGTTTAAAAACGCCATGAGGGTTGGTTCGCCTCGATTGTCACTGACCCAGCTTGTGTGGGTGCCTTCGCCCGTGTTGTCACGGCGCAGATAGCCCTCGAAGTCCGTTGCGGTCCCGTTGTTTAAGTGGGAGAAATCACTCATAAAGAGTTCGTTGGCCATGCGTTGGGCTCTGTTAGCCAACGCATACACATCGAAATAACTGGCGCCTCGGAAGATATCCGGCATCAAGGCTGAGATCTCTTCTAACTGATCTTTATCGATCTGATAGGGTTGACCCAGTCTTTGTTGATCTTCGCTTGAGAGAAACTTCTTAAAGACCCCCGTGTTTACCGCGTGGTTATTAACCAGTAGGTTCACCATTGACCAGTACATGTGCATCGCGGGTTTAAGCGTAAAGAATTTGCTGCTCTCACGCCCCATGAGCCATCCGATCGCTTTGCCGATCGCCACACCAACCGTGACGACCGGGAACGCTACCAGCGCCAGAACACTGCCCGCGATCTTACCGGCCGTGAACCATGCGTCGGGTGCTCGGCCCGTTCTAGCCATGATGATCTGTTCGTGATCAAAGGCTTTAAATAAAAAAGAAAGCAGCGAGTTAAACTTAGGGACACCAAAGCGTAAAAAGATGCGCTGAGAAGGATCGTCGATTCCTTCACTATAGGCCCGACCCATCCCATAGTTGCCTGAAACGTTTGTGAGTGAAACGGCATTTCTGGCTTCACGCATATTGTTACCCACGCGACGTCCGGGCACACGGATGTCGCTGTAGCGTGTCCATTGAGGGCGTGGGTTGATTCCGATATTGCACCCTAGGCGACCATCGGTGAATTTAGAAGAAGCACTCGACCAATAGCGGTTCTTAATATCGCTACTGATGCCGAGCTCGCCATCTGGAACCATGAACGCAACTTTCAACCAGCTTTTATCGAGCGGTTCATTGTCATCGGTGGTGTGATCCGTTGGGGCGATGGGTCGTCCGTTATACTCCATGTAGCTGGGGTCGATCTTTGTGGTGAGGCTTGCCATTCTTTTCTCCAATCATTAAAACCGTGAGGAGGGGTCTAAAACCCCTCCTCACGTGCTCGTTTACATCGTTCTTCGCATATCAAGGGCGGATGAGCCAGACTTATCCTTGCGACCCAGGTTGATTCTGTCCTGTTCTTTCGGAGAAGCTTTTTCATCGCCTGCTTTAGCAGCCTTAGTGGTGGCACTTACAACCGTAGCCATCATCTCAGCCACCTTTTCAACCTTGACATTACTCAGGATCTCACGCAGCACTACCAACGATTCTTGTTGGATACCAACAGATTTGTCTAGCGCTGTACTTAATGACCCAAATCCAGCGGCCATGCCTTCGCCCGACTCAGTGCGTCCGGTGCTAACGACCCCCGGTGTGCGGTTGTCTAAGAAAAGCCCAGAGCTAGAACTCTTAGGTTCTGGCGCCTTCTTTTGCCCCGCTGCGGGTCCGGCATTAGCAACCGCTGCTTTTTGAGCCGATACCTTTTCACCTGCCATCGGTGTACTGATCGGACTCTGAGCTGGATCGATATCAAGACCAGGTCCTTTACTTGGCGCCGCGGAGAGACCTAGCGAGCCAGTGGGTGCTTTGACACCGTAGCGGCTTGATTTCTCATTAAGCTTGGCGCTTAAGTTATCGTAGACCTGTTTAACGGTGAGGGGTTTACCATCTTTGTAAAAGATGTTTTGATTCTTCGAGGCCGGGCCTGGAAAACGATTCGCTGCAATCGCGTCAGGCGGCATGGAAAGAAATGCTTTTGCGCCACTGGCCCCTAAGAAATGCGCCAGGTAAAGGTCAGTCAAATTTGGATTTGACTTGACCGGTGCGATGACTTTCTTATTCTCCTTAATGTATTCAGCGGCCATCAAACTTGACGCTTCAACACTAAACGGAGACGCCGTCTTCTCTAAGCCATACTTAGAAGAATACTTAGAAACCATCGAATCCCAGGTTGACCGAATGAACTGAAAGAGTCCCGCGGCGGAGCTTGTTGAAGCTTTGGCTTGGGGATTCATGTCTGATTCAACCGCAGCAAACGCCTGCATGAGAGCCGGGTCCTCACCTGCACGTTTGGCGTGCGATGCGATCTGGGCTTTGATGTCGCCACTTGCGCCATTTTCAGCGCTGGCGGTAGTTGCTTTCCCGCCGGTGGAGGCGGGTTTCTCTTCAGCGTCAGGTGGAGGAAGATCGTTGGTCGTTGAGTTAGCGGCAGCGGTATTTTGCGCCATTGACAGTTTAGCATCTTTGGAAGGAGGCGTTCCTGCTTTGGCGTTTTGATCCGAGGCTTTCTTAACCGCAACGGCAGTATCGACCGTGTTGGTCGAAGTCGTTTCAGCTTTTACCGCTTCGCTAAATTTAGGCGGAGGGAGCACCTGATCTTTTGCGGTTTGCTGTAGATTAGACGCTACGGGCGAGGGCGGGGCATTGAGTAGACCCAGTGCAACGTCTTTGTTACGCCGACCCTTTGCGCTGTTAGCCATGCTACCGTATCCGGCGCCACCACGCATGACACCCGCGCTGATCATGGCGTCTCGCAACTGACCATTAGTTTTCGCTTCCGAAGGGTTCTTTTGGATCCCTGCGGGCTCTACGTGCCAAGGTTCTTGCCCCACGGGTCTGGTGAAACCATACTTCTTCATCAAGCCCAGTTTGTCAAGCTCGTCAGCGATCTTTGAATCGATGTCGAGCGCTAAACCAAACTCATGAAGCGAGTTGCCTGGCGCCGCAGCTCTATCGCCATACTTACGCTTCATCTCGACTTGTTCTTCGTAGGTGCGTACACCCGAAGTGACAAGGATGCTCTTGCCTGTATTCTTTCCATACTCCTCAGCCATCCCTAAGAAGAGCTTGAGCATGGTTGGATTAAGGCTATCGATGTTGATACCCTTTTTCTCAAACTTAACGAACTGGCGACCTGCTGTACCCTCCAAGGGTGCGCCTGGCGCCATCGCGACTTTACCCGCTCCGCCTACAAGACTCTTTTCTTCACTGCCTTGCTCGCGCGCTGTGGTGCTGGCTGGTGCCGCACCACCATCTTCACTCTGGGTGGCCGTCTGTACCTGGGCTTTATTCTGCTCAGCGTTCTTACGGCGCTCCTCTTCGACCTTCGCTTTTTGAGCTTGGTCGATCTGACTCTCTTTTTCTTTGTCTTTAAAGACGCCGAAGGTGAGTTTGTCAAAGAGCGTTTTAGCAACCGATGTCGCGGTTGTTTCACCGAGCTTTGCAGGAGGCAGCGTTGCTTTGGTGTCTTTCGGTTTATCCGCTTTCGCCTTAGCGATCAACGCTTCGATGCTGTCCTTGACAAACTTGTTGTCCAAAGAGAGCTGGCTTAATGCTTTAACCGGAGAGGTGTCTTCATCATAGGGGCCACTTTCAAAACCAACGAGTTCGAGATACTTGATCCGATCGTCCGGTTTAAACTTAGCCACCTCTTTGAGCTTGGCTTTGTTATTGACCGCATAGAGCGCGGTCATGTGTGTCAAGAAGAATGGCTTAAAGCGTTTATCGAACCAACGGCTAAACTTCTCGCCTTGCTCAGTATCTTCCTTGTCAATCTTAAAGAGCTCAAGGAGTTCTTCAGATTTGACTTTCTTATCATTGATATAGGCTTTACCGTTATCGTAACCGACACGCCCATCTTCAAGATACGCTTCCAACATGAACGGGTAGTAGTTATACTGATCCACGCTCTGATTGTAACCAAAGCCATATTGGTTTAAGCGGATGCGTTCAAACTCATCCGCGTTGTTACGCGTCGCGTATTGGTAGAGTTTATAAAGTCCATAGCCGGCACCTGCTATCGCTGCCGCACCTAAAATCACTGGGCTGCTGATCACGGAAGCAACGGCCCCTATTGCACCACCGGCTACGTTTAACGCACCCATGGCAAGGCCAGGTAGGGCGCGTGTCAACGCAAAGCGCCCTAGTCCTAATGCACCCTTGCCGGCAAGCTTAGCGGCACCCCACGCGCCTTTACCAGCAAGCTTGGCTACGCCTCCCACTCCCTTAACCAGTGCACCTGGCGTCATCGCGAGAAGTTTACCCGCTAAACCCATCACGCCGCCAAGACCTTTAGTGATCAAGGAGAAGAGTCCACCAAAGCCCGTCATCGCCATTTTGAGGCCATTTCCAAGCAAATCCATCAGTCCTGTACCGCCCTTATAGCGTGCGGTCAGATCTGCTTGAGCGCCTTCTTTTTGGCGAGATGCTTTGAGTTCAGCTAACTTTTCTTCACGCTCTTCAATACTTCCGTCACGTGTACCACTTCCATCGGTGTCGTTCCAAGCACGCTTGGCCGAATCGATCTTTTGCTTAACACGTTTAAGAAGAGAAGGTTTCTTTTCAACTTGAGGTTGATTTTCGGGTGTGGCTGCCGCAGCACCTTTTTCTCCACCCTTTAAAAACCCGCCAATACTACTTGCAAGTCCACCCGCCATAGCGGCACCGGTCCCTAATAGACCGCGTGCCTTACCCTGCGCTAACTTAAAGCGACTTGGTTTGGCAGGACCCATCTGGTCTGGAAGTCTAGGCCCCACGAAATCACCTGGACTCTGAGCCTTAGGGGTCGACCAACTCGGTTGCTTGAATCGATCCTTGGCAGCTTGAATCATCGCATCGATACGGTCCTGATACGTCTCGTTGGGTTGTAAGTCCGATATCCCTCTGTCAATCGCATCTTTTTGTCGAGCACCGGGATATATCGGTCCAACAAACTCATCTGGTCTCTGGGTCTTGGTAGCGGTGTGTTTTGTTTTTAGCGCGCTGTACTGGTATTTGGCTTTATTGAACAAGCCTTTCTTTTTGTCACCCGGCTGCATCGGACCCACAAAGTCTTCCGGTGTTCTACCCAAAAGCTTGTCTCCGAGTTCGCGTCCCTTGCCTTTTAGGTCAGTGAAGTTTTCTTTATTCTTAAAGAAATCCATTCCACGAGAGAGAAGTGAGCCTGAGCTTGTTCCGATTGCAGCAGTGCTGACTCCAGGCTGCATCGGACCCACAAAGTCCTTTGCGACCTCTTCACTGACAGCACCACCTTTACCAAAACCAAAGAAACCCTTGATCTTGTTCTTGAGCTCTGCGGTCTTTTCTTTGATCTCAGCCGACTTGATGGCTACTTCGTCCTTAGCTTCCTTTAAAACCTCGTTCAGGTTCTTAGGCGCTTTGTCGACAGGACCGCCAGGCGGCGTTACCTTGAGCTTGGCAGATTCACGCTTCTTAATGCGTTTTAACACATTCACACGCTGGTTAAGCATGATGTCGCGGATATCGAGCAAGACCTCGTAAGTATCCTTGGCGTATTTATTTTCACCAAAGTTGATACCAAACTGACCCCAGTCGGTGGGTTGATCCCACCACTCTTTGATCTTTCCACCCATTGAGAGCGACTTATCGGTCAGGACATTAAATCCTTTTCTAGCTTTATCTCCTACCCACGCAGCCGCCTTGGTCGCTAGACGGATGACGTTGGTGACGTTTCCACGGATCTTATCACCATAGCGATCATAGAGACCCTTGGAGCGTTCTTCAAGACTCAGGATGATGTTACCCACCGAGTCAACGATATCGCCCTTAGCCTTATTGAGCTTATCCATCGTGTCAAGCACTTCGCCCGTGACCGCGTCACGATAAAAACCCGCCTTGAGTTTAACGGCACGAATAACGGGTTCTACGCCATCAGGCAAGTACAGGTCTTTGGCTTCATTAAGCTTATCCCCAACCCAACCAAAGACTTTACTCACCTTGTCTTTGATGAACTTTAAACCATTGGGAAGTCCTTCGGTTAGAAAAGACTTCGCGCTATCGAAGACGGTGCTTGAAAAAGATGCTGCTTTTTCATAGAGCGTGCTAAACGCTTTACGCGTACCGCTCTCTTTATCGGTGAGTTGGTCTTTAAGAAAGTCTTTTGCTGAGGTGAAAAGACCCTTGGCTTTCTCGGTTTTCTCACCCGGTGTAAAGAATTCTTTAAGCGCCTCGATTGTGCTTGAACCGGCTTTAAATCCTAGGTCCATCGTGCCGCGCATGATCGAAGTAATCATGCCGCGGAAAGTGCCATCGTGAACAAGTTGGTTTGGAATAAAGCCACCCGCACCCTGGCCACCGCTTTGCACAAGCTCACTGGCCAGCTTTTGCTGTTCGGTAAGCAGCTTTACCGTGTCAGCGGTATCTTTTTGGATCTTAGCGAGGAGCTCGTTGGTGAGCTCCTCTGCGCTCTTACCCTTGGTACGGTGACGTGAAGAGCTCTTGGGTGTGGTTTCCGGCGGTGCGGCGTCACGTTTAAAAAGACCTTCGACCTTCTCACCCAAATGTTGAATGGAAGCCATCAAGGCGCCATTCATACTTTGCAGATCGATCATCTTGCCCTTTGGTGCAACCTCTTCACCTAGGTTCTTACGCACCTCCTGAGCCATGGGTCCTGAGTGCTCTTGATCATCGCCCTTACCCGCCTGATAGTTCCAGTTAAAGAGCTTGGTCTTTTTAATACCTTCGTAGGCTTCCCTTGGATTAAAACGCTTAACCTTGTCAAAGAAACCCTCTTCTTTGTCGGGTTTAGACTTCTGTCCAAAGTAGCGTGCCGCCAAGTCTTTATAATCCTGACTCCCAGGCGCACCCTTAAAGCGATCACTGACCGCCTGGAGGAGTTCTTTTGGGTTAAGCTCTTTGATCGCTTCTTTAACGTTGATGTCCGAACGAATAAAGGCGCTGTCTTCCATGAACTTGGCGTAAGCTTCTTCATCGATGTCGTACTTGCCGTCATCACGCTTTTTCGCTAAACCTTTCTTAGCGATTAGATCGCCATAGCCCGCCTTTTCAAACCCAGCGATGGTTTTATCAGACGAAGGTGTCCTCTTACGGATGTCCTTGATGGCTTTAGTCAGTGTGTTAGCATCGCGGTTTTTAGTATCGCTTTGCTCGCTTGAGCGAAGCTTATATTCAATTAAGTCTTGGAGTTCATCTGAGAGCTGTCCGAACGAAGGGGACGAGAGGATCGAATCAGGATCAAGTGGGTTATTACTATCCCGACTCAGCCTTGATAAGAATCGTTTAAGCTCGATGATTTGGTCTTCGTCGAGGTTTTCATTTTCGGTAAAGAGTTCGACGGCTTTTTCGACTATGTAGTTATAGCCGGATCTCTGGATATGGGAGGCAAGGTCTTTTTCAACCCGCGCCCCCATGTCCGTTTCACTGGTGAATTCCTTACGCTTAAAATCGTATACCTGCCGGTCGGCTTGATTTCGCCCGGTTCTTAACATGACGATTTCGCGGTGAATGTTCGCCAGGTGCCCAGGGATAATGTCGGTTAGACTGATGTGTGCTTTGGCATCAAAACCCATCGTAGGGTTATCGAGCTCATCGAGATTCGTCTCAGAACCAATACTTCGACCCGGATCCCTGTCCGTGAAGTTATCCATGAGCATGTCAAGGGCACGGAAGAACTTACCCTTAGCACCAACCTCGTTGGTTTTGTCAACCCAGTTTTGAGACTGCCTTAGTTTCTCGATAGCGCCTGCTGGGTTGTTAGCAATATTGGCAAGGCCGGCAAACTTCTCCTGGATGACCGAGTCATCACCACCGATCTGTTTGATCCGTTTAGCCATCACGTCGCGAAACCATTCCGCGATGTTGGCACCCGCCGTTGCGCCAAGCATCTCGGCTTTTGACATGGGTTCCATACCCATGTCAACCATCGATGCGTTCATTCCATCCAGCATCTCTTTAGCGTCAATGGCGCTGTCAAGCTGCATGTCGGCCGTATCGAGCGCCGAAGTAAAGCCAGAAACTGTCTGACGCGCAGTTTCTTTAAGGCGGTCCATACCTTTTTTCAGGAAGGACTTATCGCCATAGAGCGACTCAATAAACTTTTTCTTACTGACTTCTTTAAAGCGCTCGCTTTCGGTGATCTTTACGTACTCTGGCATCGCGGTGTTTTTAACCACCGCTTCCAGTTGCGTTTGGAAAACTTTGAAACTGGCCTGAGCTTTTGAGAAGTGTTCTTTTTGTGCAAGCAGCGAACGAATCTGAAGTTCAAGCGACTTGCGTTGAAAGCGCTGGTTGGTGTTAACCGTATATTGCGTCTGAATGGAGAGGCTACGCTCCATCGAGCGTTGCAGATCGAAGTTGGCATTAAAGCGCTTAGCACCGATGCGGTCTCGAATCAGGTCTTTGGCGTTATCGAGCTTACCTTGTTCTTGCTGCTGCTCAAAGACCCCTGCAAGCGACATCGCTACCGCTTGTTCTTCTTGGTTAGGGACTGTGTTCTGCTCACCACCGATGTCTATGCCACCCCAGCGTGCGATTTTCTCAGTCAGGCTTTTAAGGCGCTTAGCACTCTCTGGAACAAGCTGGTTAATCTTGGCGGTAACACGCCCGACACGGGGCTTTATTTCTCTTACCGTCTCATCGTATAGTTCGTACATCCCGGTGGTGAGCTCACCGGTTGCATCTGCCACTTCCCCGTAGCTATCAGGGAGCGTTTTGCGAAGGGTGTCCTTTACAAACTCTGGGCTAACCACCGCGTCTTTAACGCCAGACACGGTACCCATAAAGACGTTGCCAATGACACCACGCGCTTTTTTCTTACCCGTGGCTTCCTGATTAAGCTCGCCATCAATTTCATTCTCGAAGTCGAAATTAAAATCTGTATCAAACTCCGGAATATCCGAAACCAGCTCCTTCTTGGCCATTTTTAGATAGCCTCCCATAATGTAAAGTTTAGCATCCAAAGGATCTTCGCTATGAACCTTTTAGATACGGTCCCATTTAACCTGAGTCTTCTAATTCTCACGCCCGAGAATACACGTGGACTTGGGCAAGTCAAAGTGCTCGATGTTTTCTCAGCGGCCAGTAAGAACTTTCACAGTGACGGTCTTTTTAGTATCGAGACCTTTGGTAAGGTAGGGGGTGAACGCCGTAGCCGCCTCTATGGTTACATTAACCTTAATGTGCCAATCTTTCACCCTGTGCTCTATAAGAGCTTGATTGGGCTAAAGGAGCTCTACGCGCAGATCATGGCGGGTTCTGCCTACGCCAAATTTGATCCAGTAACAAAAGACTTTGAAGCAGCCTCAATCACCGACGGTGAAACAGGCTACGCGTTCTTTGTCAGGCATTTCCAAGCGCTTCAGTTTGAGGAGCGTAAAAGTACGTCGCGTGAGTTCGCGATCAAGCTCATTAATAAATACCGCGATAAGGCTTTTATTGATAAACTCATTGTGCTTCCTGCTGGATTACGTGACTACACGATCCAGCCCAACGGTAAGCCTGAGGAAGATGAGATCAATACCCTGTATCGCAAGGTGCTCTCCAATGCTACGGTCATTGGGACTCAGTCAAAGAGCGATCTGACCCATATTGACTCAACCCGTTATGGGCTTCAGAATGCGGTACAGGAGGTCTTTAGTTACATCGTGAACTTGCTTGAGGGGAAGGGTAAGTTGATCCAAGGCTGGTGGACTAACCGAAACGTTCACAACAGCACACGCAATGTGATCACAGCGATCGTCCCCAAGTCTAATGAACTGGGGGACGAACACACCATTTCCCCAAACCACACCGTCGTGGGGATCTATCAGCAGATTCGTGCGATTTTTCCGATCTCGATCAATCTGATCCGTGAGATGGCGGGTATGGTTTTTTCAGGTCCTAATAACCCAGCGCGGCTAATCGATCCAAAAACACTTCTAGGTGAGACGGTCTCGATTGATCCGGTTCATTTTGATGAGTGGATGACCCAGGAAGGGATCGAGTCCATTTTAAACCGTTTTGAGATCGAGGCGCTTCGACACGACGAAGTTAAGGTGGGTGGACATTACTTCGCTCTGCTTTACAATGACGGTAAACGCGTCAAACTCTTTCACGGCTTGCAAGAGCTGCCAGATGGGTTTGACAAGGCATTCGTTAAACCGGTTAGCTATGCAGAGCTGTTCTACTTAGCGGTCTATAAACGTGTCAGGGAGATCCCTGCGTTTGTGACACGTTACCCCGTGATCGGCTATGGTGGTATCTACCCAAGCTTCGTCTATATGAAAACGACCACGCACAGTCAATCTTTGCGTGTTTTAGATGACGCGTGGCAAGAAAGTGGCGATGTCGCTAATGAGTTCCCAATTCGCGGTGTACCTTTCGTTAATTCACTGAGTGTCTCCGGAGCCCACTTAGGCCGGCTCGGGGCTGATTGACAACGAGTGTAATAATTGATGCTAGAGTTTAGCATCTCGTTGTTTGTCCGATTTTGTAGAAATGCAAAATTGATCCTCCTTTAACTGCTGGAACCCACTAAAGCTGTGTCACCACATGCGTCACGAAAGTAGACGTAGACGGTTTAAAAACGACATGGATGATCCGATTGACTCGGTGAAATGGGGAACCGTGGAGTGAAACACTCCCTTTAGCAGCCAAGCTCCTAAGGCGTAAGCTATGGAGAAGGTTCAACGATCAGCCCTTAAGCAAGGGGTAGGCTCAAGCGAGCCGAAACGGGGAGCACCTGACCGGTTGATGCCGAAGGTGAAGATATGATCTGTTCTGCATGCAAAACATGCAGCGTATGCGGGTAATGCTGCGGGGAGAAGGGTAGCGTCTTTTCTTGAACAACAAGTTCGACGGGGATGTCATGTCGTTTGTACCGGTGATGACCGATGAGTCTATCGCAGAAGTTACGAAACTCTTGGCCAGTCGCGACTACTATGTGGGTGTCGATGGCAAGATGGTATTTAGCTCTTCTAACGATGTCTCTGAGTTGGTTTTCTCAGAGATGACCAGTTAAGGAAAAGTGGTTAAAATGAACCCAGTTGTTTTAAAGAACACACTTTGGAATGCGCTGGCAAAGTTTCTTCTTAGAAAGAAACTTGCCGCCATCACCAGTAATCGAGGTATTGAACTTGATCGTGACGAGAAGATCGTCATTCGGTCGTTTGAAGGCACCGCTATTAAAGGTCCTGATAAAGGGTTTTTTAACAAGTTGATCTGGACCTTCTTTTTAAATGAACTTGACGGAGTCATTGGGGATGCTCGGTGGAACCCTGAGCGTAAAGACACACTTCTGATCCGTCTTAAATGGTGGTTTAGAAATCCGTGCCATAACTTCACGTGGCATGTAATCGGATTTGCCCAGAAGCTGAGCACTCGGGTCGACTTCCAAGCCGAAGACGGACCTGGGTGGAATTACGCGATGACCCTCATCAAAGGTCTGGATGATAAGTTTACACTCTACCCCTACTTTCTTTATCTTTCTTCTAAGATAAAGTTTTACATCGGGTGGCGTGGCCGTGGAACCTTCGGAATTAAGTTCAACATTAAGACAGGTGAGTAAATTATGAAACCTATTTTTAAGGTACTTTATCGGGCAGAGGGTATTCGCTACAGCGATCGGCTTTTGAACCTCCCGCAGTATAAGCTGACGCAGTTTCCACGAGGGTCTCTTTTTCACAGCGTCGATTACACGCATCTACACCCAGACGTAGAGGCTGCTCAGCCCTATTTCACGGGTTATAGCAAGAAGATCTTGGTTGATCATCTTACGCACTATGAGGCTCTTAAAGGCCCCGCTCGCCAAATCACCTTCAACATCAATCAAGCCACACGGACGTGGCGTCAAAGCCACCGTGCTCTCTGGAGTGAGCTTGAAGCGCCGTATCGTACAGAGCAAAATCCTGACGCACTCATTGTCGTAAACTACGGTTATCTGGACAAAGCCCACATTTACCAAAAGGTGCAGTTGGCAGAATATTACCGCTGGTACAATCTCTTTGATACGCTTTACCGAAAAGTCAACGAGATCGCCGCCGTAAGTGATCGTCATCAGTTCTTGTTTTATCCTTTGCCAAAACTATTACAAGGCCGGGCAATCCTTCAGAAGTTTGAAAAAGAAGGCGAAGGCTCAATTCGAACGGTGTCGTTCTTTGGCCAAGGTGGAGATGCCAGTTATCTCTTTTTGGACCTTTGGAAATGGTTAGGTGTTAAGCACCGCGCTAATAGCCTTTTATCACATATCTATCCGAAACATTACGCCAAAGTCAACTTGATCTTCCAGGGTAGTTCAGGTAATCAAGTTTGGATTAACTTGGGGTATCTGAACAGTTGGATCAAGGGTCAAGAAAACGCAACCGAATTTAACAGTGTCACGCAGTTTGATGCGGAGTTGATCCAAAAACTCTACCTTCGAATGGCGATGAGTTTGAACTCGGTGGTGACTGAGCCTGAAGTGCTGCCCGATGAAGCGGTTGAAATCAACCAAAGTGTCCCTGTGCCGAAGGTTTCTGAAGAACCTTCGGCAGGTAGCGTTGACGAAACCAGTCTTGACACCGAGAGCGCGGCGCTTCCCAGTGACGAAGAAGAGAACCCCAACGCAGGACAATCACTCCTTCGAGTCAACCTTAAAGCAGGCGCTAAAACCGAGGTGGCGGCGCTGGATAAAAAGAGCGATGAGCTTCCCGTTGAGGACCTCACCAAACTCATGCTCGATGAGCTTGAAAAAGACATGGAGGCACTGGATCGCATCAGTCTTGTTCACCTTAAGAATAGTGGTGAAAAAATGGATGCGACAGGCGGTCCGGCGGTTGAAATCACGCTGGATAGCCGTAGTGTAAGAGAAGAAGTTTATAAGACACTGAGCGCTGAAGAAGCGCTTAAGAGCCGTATCCGTGAAGACGCTGAGGCGAATCTCATTACCGCTTCGGATTACCGTAAGTATGAAGAGGCGATCAAAGCGTACCAAGAAAGCCCTGATCCTTACGGTGGAAAAGAGCCGCGCATTAAAGCGATGGTGATTAAACCCGAAGAACTCATCATCACTCCCGAAGAAAGTAAGATCGTCTTGACGAGCGCAACGCCTGACACCACAATGGGTGAAAGCACGCTGAAGACGTTCGATAAGAAATACATTCGAACGGTTCACCGTAAGGACATCTTACAAGCGATCGACGCGATCCAAGGAACCGGTGTGGTGATCCGTAACCACGAGGTGGAAATCCGGCATAGCGTCCTAGGTGTGTATGAGCACCACCGACTTGAAATCAAACCGATCGATGGTGCGCCGTCCACGCTTCAGTTTACGCTTCCTGTGGTCGAGGAGGACGGCACCTTTACAGCAGGAGGAAACAAATACCTTCTGCGTCGTCAACGGGTCGACAACGTTATTCGTAAGATCGCGCCTCAGATCGTCTCGCTCTCGACCTATTACGGTAAGACGTTTATTCAAACGTCGCCTAAGATGTCAAGCAGCAGTCTAGTCTGGCTCTTTAGACAGATTAACCTACAGGCGCTCTCGGGTGAAGGCCTTATCAGAGACGTTAACCCAGGCAATGCGTTTGATAACGATTACACCGCACCGTACATCTATAACGCACTTGCCAGTGAGTTTGAATCGATGAGCGTCGGAGACATTAAGCTCATCTTCGATCACAAAGCCGCAAGGAAGCTTCTTAACGAAGGCCAAGGGTATCCGCGATCTTTGTTTGCAGATGGGGCTGTGTTTTGCGGTGTGGACAGCAAGGGGAATTATATCCGGGTTGACCGCGATAATCACTTTCAGCGCTTTAGTGACAAAGGGGTGGAGGAGCTCGGTGATTTTGCCAGCTTGGCTAAGCTGGATGTCGAAAAAGCACCGATCGATTTTGCTGAGATGCGGGTGTTTTCCAAGTATGTGCCTGTGGGGCTCATCCTTGGCTACTATGTGGGCTTTAAACGCCTTATCGCGCTTCTGGACGAGCCGTACCGTGTGGTTGAGGGGCGTAAGAATAAAGGCTTGGCGCCTAACGAATACGCGGTAAGTTTCCAGGATGTGAGCTACATCTTTAAAACGACAGACCGCGTTAGCACACTGATCCTCTCAGGCTTTATGGAGTATGAAAAGATCATCAAGATGTTTGAGGCTAAGGAGTTTGACCATAAAGAAGTCTATCTCAACGTCTTAATGGCGAAGAAGATGAGTGCCATCTATGTGCGTGAGCTCGACATGATGGAGTCGGCCTTTATTGATCCGATTAGTCGTGAGATCTTGGCTGAGATGAAAGAGCCGACCAGCTTTATTCCGCTGCTGGTAAGAGCCGTAGAACTCCTCACTACGTTTGAACACCCTGCATCGCAAGACCGCTCTGCTATGCGTGACCGGGGCTATGAGCGTTTTGCAGGCACGATCTACAAAGAACTGACCCAGGCGGTTCGGCAGTTTAGGAATAAGAATCTCGTAGGGCGCTCTAAGGTCGATATGAGTCCGTTCCAGATCTGGAACGCCTTAATGAAGGACAATTCCTTAAAGATCGTTGAGGACACCAACCCGATCCAGAGTTTAAAAGAACAGGAGGTCATCACCTTTACCGGCACAGGAGGTCGTAATAAAGACACGATGACCAAAGAGACGCGCGCGTATCACCCGAACGATGTGGGTATTCTGTCTGAGTCGACTGTCGACAGCACCTCTGTGGGGACCATCGCGTACCTCTCTGCAAACCCGAACATCAAAAATGTTCGGGGTATCGCAAAAGATGAGAAGGTCTTTAACCCGACGACGATCCTCTCAACCAGCGCACTTTTATCACCCGCCGCAATGAACGACAATCCCAAGCGTGTTATGTTTATCACCACGCAGCATTCGCATACGATCGGCTCAAGTGGCTATAAGCAACCTCGACTCCGAACAGGGTATGAGTTTGTGATTGGGAAACGGACTCCGAAGCTCTTCTCTAGCGCGGCTGAAGAAGACGGTGTTGTGCTGAGTATTGCGGAAAAAGGCATGGTGGTGCGTTATGCCTCAGGTAAAGAAGTAGGTCTTGAATTAGGTCGACTTCACGGTAAAGCAGAAGGAACGGTGTACCCTCATGATCTCGTCACCTCTTTAGCAGTCGGTGCTAAGTTTAAAGCAGGCGATATTCTTAGCTATAACACCAAGTTCTTTGAGCCTGATTTTATAAACCCCAAAGAAGTGGTGCTAAAAGTGAACGATGTCGTCAGAACCGCGTTCATGGAAAACAACTTAACACATGAAGACTCGTGCTCGATTTCTCAGAGCCTGGGTAAGCGTTTTGAAACCGAGGTGATGAAGGTTAAGTCATACGTGGTGAAGTTCCAACAAAACCTTCTCGAAGTCATTAAGCTGGGTGCTCGGGTAGACCCAAAGACCGTCTTGATGATCATTGAGGATGAGATCACCGCGAACACCGGTGCGTTTAGCGAAGACAGCTTAGCGACACTTAAACGCCTTTCAAATGCTGCGCCTAAGGCTGGCGTGATGGGTATCGTTGAAAAGATCGAAGTGTTCTATCATGGCGACAAACGTGACATGACGGCGTCGATCAAAAAGCTCGCCGATAAATCCGATCAAGACATGGCTCAAGCGGCTAAGAGTGTCGGTAAGCCCGTTGTTTCGGGGCGTGTTACCGACGAATATCGCGTGGCGGGTTCTCCGCTTGAACTCGATTACGCTGAAGTGAAAATCTACATCTCCGTTAAAGCGGGTACGGGCGTAGGTGATAAAGCGGTCTTTGGTCATCAGATGAAGTCGACGATCGCCGAAGTGATGGCCGAACCGATCCATACCGAAGCGGGTGAGATCGTAGAGGCGACGTTTGGTTACCGCTCTGTGGCTAACCGCGGTGTTCTCTCTCCTTCAATCATTGGCACCACCATCACGCTTCTGGATGTGGTGGGTAAGAAAGCGGTTGAGCTTTACGAAGCATAAAACCTAGACTAGGATGGGCCTAAACCCATCCTAGTCTAAATCTGATGAAGACTGCGCTTATCTATTTAAGAAAGGCGTACTTGAACCCTGTTTTATTTCTTTAAAATGGAGAGATGCTAAAATGGCAACTGTTAATGAGAAAACGCATGAGACGGCCTTGATCCTGGCCAACGTCGGTGCTGTCGCAACTGGTATCGTTAAAAAGATCAGCGGCAACGATATCAGCACTGCGGTAAATGGCTCGCCGGTGACGGCCGAACTGATCCAGAACCTGGTTTATCGCCGTGTGGCTATCGCGGCTGAAAAAGAACTCAACGCCTAAAAGAAGGAGCATCAAGACATGATTAAACGCGAAGTTTATCTGGGCGCAGTTCCTGTTGCCAACGAACTTAAAGAAAAGAACATCCACGTGATCGCGGTCGATGGCTCGCCTTTGGCTGAGCTGCTCGATCTGTCAACGAGCATCGTTTCTGTTCAAACGACGGATTTGCCGCGGGTGCTAGCCAATCCGAGTACCCGTAGTGACAATCAAATCTTCAGCGACGAGCAGCGGGCAGGTGAAGTTGAATCGGTCACGGCTAACTTCGATGGCCAAAGCCAACACTCTTTGAAAGTGGCGGCGCTGGTTGACGACATTGCGCCGTATGTCACGAGCCATATTTCTTTGGCACGTAACACGGTGGTGCCGATCATCACGGATCTCTCTAACAAACTTCAAAAGTTTATCGAGACGGCTCGTCCGATCGATCCGTCCAGTCTTTTCAAGATCAATAAACGCAGCCTGCCAGCTATTTTGCAAGACGAGTCCTTCATGGGTGAAGGACTTGAAAACTACGCCTCGAGTCAACATGGCTGGGTGAACTTTAACCTGCGTTTGGAGGTTGTTGAGGATGAGAACTTCTATCTCTCTTTGATGAACCTCTCGAACGATCGGCTTAACACGCTCTTGGGCGACTGGATCCGTACGCTCGATAAAGACTTTTTGAAAAACGTCTTCTCGGTTAACTTCGGTAACAACGCCATCACTGCTGGGTCAATCGTTCAATACGCGCTGGGTGAGCCGGGCGCTACGCTTGATGCGTATAACGCTGTGGATATCGCTTTGGCTGTTTACATCATGGGTAACCGCATGATGGTCGATGTCCAGCCGACGCAAGGCGTGCCTTTGACGAAGTATAAGAGTGAACTACGCGGCGTCATTGATTACGCCGGTACGATCATTCATAAAGCGATGCGTACGATCAAGCGTCAGTTTGAATCGAACGTGATGGTCTCTCGACTCGTGATGAGTGAGCGCTCGGTGACGGTTAACGCCGCGCTCTATACGTCGTGGTTAGAAAGTGGTGGGTGCCCAGAAGCGATTCTCGGGATGGTGGCTTCGGGTCAAGTCCAGTACGAAGTCTCTGCGATCGAAGAGAAAAAAGAAGAGCTGTGTCGCTACTGGGAGAATTACGTGATGCTCTCCCAGACCAATATTCGTGAAGAACTGCGTAAGCGTTTTGCCGCTTACGCAGAGAGCGAAGTGCTTCAGGGTCTCAGTGAACTCACCGAGGTGGAAAAAGAATACGTCTCCACGCACTCAAGCCATATGGCCAAGGTCGCTGAAAACGTCAAAGCGGAACTGGCGCACTTTAGCCATCGTTTGATGGACGATGTGCCGCATTTGGCGCTACATCTGATCGCACGGGCACGCTTTTACTTCACCTCGAGCTATCTGATCCTTAACGAAATGGTCGAGGTCTCCAAAGCCAACCCGGACATTGAGCCGCGTGAAGCGGCATTGTTGGCGGTGATCGCCTATATCACCGAATACATGACGACGCAGGTGCGTTTCGTTCGGTAATGAAACTCATCCGTAACGCCGGGAAGGTTCTTAACGCACTAACGGATCTTCCCGGTAAACCCGTTATCGCCAAGGAGGCGATCACGATCCAGCTTCCAGTGCGCTTTAAAGAAGTGGATCTCTGTAAGATAGGTGAGCAGACCTATGCTTATGGGCTATTTGTGATGATCCTTGACTCTGGGGATTACGCGCTCATGAACGTGAACGCGTATCTTGAGCTAGGTCCGTCACACGTCGAAATCTCAAAAGTCGATGAGACGGAGTATTACAACTTTCGTTTTGAGGCAGGCGATGTGCTCTTTAGGACTAAGGAGCTCGTGTGCCGGGCTAACCTGATCTATAAGGCTATCGAGGAGTTTGTCTTCAAAGGTAAGGCGCCGTGGTACGTTGAATATGAAGACATGGGTAAGATCTTCGATACCGCCAAGCATCACGCGAAAACCACCGCAAACATCATGCCAACGGTCGTGGAGTTTATGGCGGCTTATATTGCGCGAAAGAAAGACGATCGAGTGAAGTTTATTCGAGAAGGCGCAGAGAGCTACGATGATTTTACACGCAAATATCTTGAATGGGTGCCTATGCGTAGCGTCTATTGGTCAGCACCTGGCACCGTTAATAAACTAGCAGGCGCCTACTTCTCAGACGGTGTCGTGAGTGCGTTGGTTAATCCAAGCACTAAGACCGAGAATATCGAGGGTATCTTGAGGGCTTAAATGATGAACGGAAAAGTTTACTTCACGGCAACGAAGTTGTCGATCTTTAAAAAGGAAGGTAAGTTACTTCCTGATGAAAACGGCTACTACGAACTGGTGGTAGGTGGGCTTAATACCTACAACAACACTGGGGCGTGGTATTACACCATCGAGGGCGTGCGGGAACTCTTTGGTCCAGGCAGCATCTTGCACCGACGTATCGCCAATGGTTGTCTTAGGGCGGAAGTGAATCACCCTAAGCAAAAGCCAGGTGAGTCCGCCGAAGCATTCTTTAATCGGATGCTTGACATCGATCTCAATAACACCTGCGCTCACTTTAAGGAAATCTGGCTTGATGAGGAGTTCGGTAAGAAGAACCCTCAGTACAAGAACCCGAACCTGGTGGCGATCATGGCGAAGGTGAAGCCAGCGGGCCCCAAGGGCCAGATGCTTCAAGAATCGCTTGATAACCCCAGTGAGAATGTCTGCTTCAGTATCCGTGCTCTGGCTGATGAGGGCTATGTTGGTGGTAAGCGTCTGAGGGTATTAAAGGAAGTCGTCACCATCGATTACGTCAATGAAGGTGGAATCGTGGTCGCCTCCAAGTGGGATTCTCCCGCCATGGAAAGCATCGATGACAGCGCACTTCTTGAGATCACACTTAAGACCATTGAGAAAGCTAAGGTAGGTGAATCATGTCTTGCTACCGAGGCTTCTCGTGAACTCGTTGAGTATGTAGAAAAGAAGTATTTCAAAGCGACAAAACCCGCGGTCTGGGCAAACTGGTGATGATGTGGAGTGACCTAACGTCACTCCACATCACGCTGCTCTTTTTAACTTTACCGGGATAACCCTATGAGTGCGCTCACGATTGTTCGTGTTAATGCGCTTCCGCTCCAAACGGAAGCGAACACGCTCTATCTCGTAAAGAAAACGGATACCTTATTCGATCTTTACGTCACAAGTTCTGACGGACTCTCTGTTCGTCACGTTGCAACCCAAGAAGACGTTCTTACCCAAAGCGTTCTCTTTTCTCAAACGCCACCTGCTCTTCCACAGGCTTCCCGTTTGTGGTGGAACACGGTCGAAGGTGTTCTTTACATTCAGTACGATGATGGCGATAGCGTAAACTGGGTTGAAGCTAATCCTGCTCCTCTTTACCCGGAATTTGGTGGTACGGGCTCATCGAACACGATGGCGCGTGCTGATCACAACCACGACGAGACGTATGTCACGATCGGCATCCATCAGTGGTGATCAAAGATGCTTAAATTTCCAGTTTCCCCCATTGAAGGTCAGATCTACACGTACGACAATGTGCGTAAGTACATTTATTCGGCAGGGCGTTGGAAGGTCTACTCTAACAACTACGTCTTGGCGGTGGAAAACGTTAACTTTGCCAATGAGCCCTATGTAGACGCTAAGGTGGGTGCCGAAGCACAGCGGGCTAACCAAGCCATTGCTGAAGGCGATACGGCAACGCTAACCAGTGCCAAAGCCTATGCCGACACTAAGATTGTCAACGACCCGAGTGTTTATGAGGCGTTGATTTCTCAAGGTGACGCTGCTACACTGGCGAGCGCTAATGCTCACTCAGATACGCAAGCGGCCAATGCACTTCAAGCGGCCCAAACCTACTCGGATGCCCTGGTTGCGGGTCAAGACATCAAGAAATCGGTCACGGTTGCAACGACGCAGAACATCGCTTTGTCTGGTGTGCAAACGATCGACGGCTACGCGTTGTCTGTCGGCAACACGGTCTTGGTTAAAGACCAGGCCAACGGCGCACAAAACGGCATTTATGTCGTGGCTGCCGGTGCGTGGGCGCGCAGAAATGATGCCGACACCTCTGACAAAGTCACCACGGGTCTTACTGTCACCTCTGAGCAAGGCAGCAGCAATCATGACACCACCTGGGTCCTCACGACCAAGGATGTCGTGCTTGGCACTTCACCCCTCTCCTTTACGATCTTTGGCTCGTCGGTCTCGGTTGACAACATCACTTTGCGTAAAACCGACAACGTTGTGTCGGTGAGTCCTTCGGTTACACCGTACGACATCGGTGCGTATGTGAATGGTAAGCCTAACGCGGCGGATGTCATCACGCGCATCATTTGTGTTCGGCCCTTCAATCTTCCGGCTAACCTAACGGGTAGTCACGCCAACGCAAGTACCCCGCCCAGTTTTCCCGCTGTCTTTACCATCAAGAAAAACGGAGTTTCGATCGGGTCGTTCCAGTTTGCGGCAGGCGCCGGTAGCGCTTCATTTACTTTTGCTGCCCCGGTTTTCTTTGCCACAAACGATCTGATCACCGTCCACTCTCCTGACACACAAGACGCTACCCTTGCGGATATCGCCTTTACGTTCATGGGGAATCTTCAGTAAGGGGGAGGTATGCTCTTTGGAAACTCAAAGCTCGCCAATAGTCTTCTAAACGCCATCTTAACGGAAGGTGCTTTGTCGACGATGGGTCAGTGCTCCATCTTGGTGTATAAAAACACCATCCCGACTGATCAAGCAGCACTTAGTTTCGATCCAGCAACACGAAGCGCCGATCTCCTGGGCACGTTTACGAACTCTACGTTCAGTGTTACGGGTAACGCCATCTCACTTAAACAGCCGCCCAGCGCCATCACGACGCCTGTGGCCGGCACGGTGACATGGGCGTATATCAAAGGTGCTAATAGCGTTGGCTTTATTGTGGATGTGGGGTTGGCTGGAAGCTACTCGCCGCTTATCTTAGACAAGCTTGTTTGTACTGCGGGTGGATCTCTAACCGTGGTTGAAGCGGGCATGAGTCTTGTGTTCTAAGAAGGAGATGTGCTATGTCAGTGATAAAGATAACGGGGTTGTCTAGCGCACTTTTGAATAGTGCGCTCAGACAAAGTCTGGGGATAAACGTGAACGGCTATGCTGCGTTTACGGGCATCTACCAAGGCAGCCCGCCCAACATTGTCGATGTGGTTAACAACGTCACCACCTTTAGGGCGAGTGACCTACTCTGGTCTTCTGAGGGCAGCGCTAACACTGTTCTGCCGCTTGGCTACCAGTTGAATGGTGATGGTTTTTTTTACCCGAAGAAACCCGGTATCGCCGGATGGTTTCTTTGTGCGGGGATTGATAAAGCGACGCGCAACATCATGTCGTTTATCACTGGGCGTGTTTCTGAAAGCGGTGGTGATGGGGATCTTATACTTTCGAGCACAACACTCGAAAGTAATAATAAGTATCGTATCCATCAACTCAAACTCAATATCCCGTACTCCTTTACCTACTAGGGGGTGTTTTTAATGGCAGTGATTTCAAAATCGCTAACCGCCGCGTACCTCATATCGCTTAGAAATAAGCTTTTGTTTCCGGTTAATGCGGCGGGTATTAAGCTGTGTATTGGGGAGATGCCGACAGACGCTGAGATTGAAACCCTCACTCAGTCAAGTAGCCGCATCACCGACAATGTCGCAGTGACGATCAACACCACGGGCCTCACCTCGAAGTTAAAGGATACGGCGTGGCCGCCCACTTACGCTTCGGACACACTTCCAAGTAACCCCAAGGCGTTGTCTACCAAAGTTGGAAAAATTGGATGGTGTGTTTTTTACCACACCAACCCCAGCGTGGTAGTTATCGGTGACGTCACGTTAACGAACGGCACCGGACTTGTTAGTGTCGATGCGCTTGACGTGGTTGTAGGCACGCCTGTTACTCTTACCAACATCGCCATTCAGGTTAAGAGGTGGAACAGTGAAGCTTAAATATAATACCGCAGCTTTTACGGATTTACTCACCTATGCAACTGAAGGGGGTGAGGTCAGTGTGGCGGGAGTTCCTGCGAAATATTTCTGTGGACTTAACGGAGGTTTCTATATCGGAACCAACGGCACGGCTGTGGGTTTTGTTAAATCACTTATCGGAACCGGATGGGGTTGGATAACCTCGGTACGGGGTCTTTGGATCTATAAAGGTGTCCCACCCACGCTCGGTGAACTTGAAACGTACATCGCAGCGGCGCCAGTGAAAGTGACAGCGACGGACATCTTCCGGTATAGCGACCTTCTTATCAAATACACACCCCTTACGCAGTCTGTTACAAACACGTCGCTGATTCATAGTTTTAGTCCAAGCACAGCGACAGCATCAGGCCAAGCATCGTGGTTTATTATCGGTGTCTATGCTGATAATTCGAGCGGTGTTGCTCTTCCCTCATATCTGATCATGGGTACCATAACGGAAAGTGCGGGGGGTGGCGACATTGAACTGGCTGATTTAAATATCGTCTCCGGCACGCAGTACCGCCTTCCTCCCTACGAACTTAAATTCCCTTCTAAACTCTCAAGCTAACAAAGGAAGTAAAAAATGATCACCTCTAAAGGCATGGCCTGCTCGCTGCTTCAGTCGTACCTGATGTCTCTTCGCACCGTTCAAAGTGCATCAGGGCTTCTTTTGTGTGTCGGAACGCCTCCGACTGACGCCGAAGTCGATACGCTGACCGCTGCTTCCACGATCGTCACGAGTAATCTGGCATGCACGTTCGATATGACCGGGTTTACCTATGCGCTTAACAACACTACGGAGTTTCCGCCACGTTATGTGCTCTCGGGCTATCCCTACACCAACACAAAAACTTCCGCCAAAGCCGGCACGATCACCTGGGGTGTCCTCTCAAATGCGGCATGGGGTATTGCAGTGATTGACGTCACGCCTACTAATGGCGGCGGCATCGTCGAAATCAACACTCCGACTGTCATCGTAGGTACGCCGGTCACGCTCACCAACTGGTCGGTTAAGATCGATCGTTAATCTTTTTAAGGAGAAATATATGTCTGCTCGTTTTCCTCTTGCTACGTTGAACTACCTGCTCCGTACTGCGGGCGCTCCTTCTTCCACGATGGGGGGTCTTGCAGCGCCGTCTAAGGGCGTCAATAGCGACATCATCCGGATTTATAATGCGGCAGTCCCGGTGCGTGGTCTCTTTATCTTCAAAGGCGTTCCGCCCACTAAAACGGAGCTTGATGCTATCGACAACACCGTCTATACGACGGTTGCCACTTCGTTCCGTTACGCTGACCTGCTGCTTCAGTTTGCACCAAGTGTTGCACCCCAGTACGTTGAGGATAAAGCGCTCTTTTCGATGCCGCCGGCTACGCCGATTCGCTCGGGTACGGCCTCGTGGTTTATCTTCGGTGCCTTTAATAACAGTGGCGTCACGGAAACCCACTCATACATCATGGGTACTGTGGCAATGGACGGAAGTGGCGATCTGAACATCCTTGACACCAATATCGATTCGACGAAGCTGTATCGATTCCCTCAGTTTGCGTTCCAGGCTCCGAAGAAGTTTGTCTTTTAACCTAAACCACTGAGGTGATCTGTATGCCACTCATCACAGTGGTGCCACAGAGTCGATATAAAACAATCGACTTAATAAACCAGGGTGAGATAACACTCACCCCTTCGTTTACTAACTACCGCTATACCAACCTGTTTCCTGTGTCGCTCTCCAAAGACGCAGTGGTAAACTATCTGGCGTTAAATAGCCAAGACACACTGGTTAAAAACGTCAGTATGGGTTCGGGCAGCAGTTATAGCCTAGGTAGTGATATTGCCACGCTTTCGAGCTTAGCAACACTACGTAATGGTGATGTCTTTACCCAGTCGAGTGAGATCGTTCTCAATAAACCCAGTGCGCTGATGGGAAATGCCGATGTGTTTAGTTTTACAAACGACATCGTTCTCAATAAATCAAACGCAATCATGGGGGGTGGAGGTGTTTTTAATCTTACCAGCGACATAACGCCAGGATCTCCATTTGTGGTCTCAGGGGGTGCGGGAGAGTACAGTCTTTCGTCACCTGGGATAGCGGTTGCGCCTGCGGTCTTGATGGACGATGCACCCACGTCGTATCCGGCTGATCGAGACACCACTGATCCGTATCTTTACACCAACAACGTTCTTTTGACTGACTTTGAAGGTGCGAACGGAAGCACAAGTCTCACTGATGCGTATGGAAAGTTATTTTCCAATAGGACTGGCTTTAGCCTAAGCACAACCAAATCAAAGTTTGGCTCGAGTAGTGGGTACTTTAACGGCGCCACCTATCTTGAAACTCCGCAATCAGCACAAGACTATGCTTTTGGAGTCGGGGATTTTACCATCGAGTTCTGGTTTAACACCCCGGCATTACCTGCGTCTGTAGCATGCTTAGTCGATGCGCGAGACGACAGAACCGGAACGAACGGCTTTTTTGCATACTACCAGTCTAATGGTGTATTCGGTGTATCAGTCGATGGTGGCGCTACTGTTTATCCCACCGCTATTATTACGGCTAATAAATGGTACCACCTCGCGGTGGTGAGAAACGGAGGGGTTTTACACACATATATTAACGGCAATTCGATTGGGTCTATTGAGTATAAATCCAACATGACAGCGCGATCGATGGTGTTTGGAACAGTAATGACCATCAAGACCGGAGGGAGCGGCTGGGAGTTCTACGGCTACATGGATGCACTGCGTGTTACCAAGGGCGTTGCGCGCTATGTTCATGCGTTCACGCCACCGACGGTTCCATATCCACTTCCTTAATTTGTAATTGCACTTATCATCACAGACAGGAGGGCCGCAAAGCCCTCCTGTCTGACTGTGTTTTTAAAACACTTCAGTCATATATATTCTACTTGACTACATAACGCAAGTAGATTTCTTACTCTGATCTAAGGAGACATGGATCATGCGGCCTATTGTGTTTGTGGAAGTCTTTAGTGAATGCATTGATCTATTCACTGAGGATGAGGTTGTTGAGCTTCAGCGTTTTGTCGCTGAAGCTCGTGACATCCGCGTCGTGATGACGCTAAAGGCGTTGGTGACAACCCACCGTCTTGGTGTTGAGAAGGCCATCGCTGGCCTTAAAGAAACTGTCTGTATCTAAAAGAAAAGACCATGGACGATTTCATTACCTTTATCTACGTTACGAGCATGCTCGTAACAGCTGTTCTCACCACTCTTGGCACCACCGAGGGAGAACTTAAAATAAAGAAAAAATACCCGGATATTAAAGATAAGGCGGTAACGCGCCTTGTCATTCTGTCAAACGCAGTTACGGTGTTCATGCCGGTTTTTAACACCGGCATGGTGTTCTTTGCTGCCTGGCTTGTCCTTAAGAAAGTAAAAGAAAGGAGTTAACCGTGTCGTACGTCGCAGTAAAAAGTCTTTAAATGTGTTTTCTGCGGCGTAGAAGAGGCGGAGCAGATCGACCAGTGAAGCTCGATCTGGGATCAGTTGGTCCACGAGACACCTGACATGGCAGTGCTCGAAGAAAACGGCACTAATCTCTGGAGGCTCGGTAAGGTGTGTGACGCCTGCTGTGAGCGAGGCAAGCCGTACAAAAAAGACGAAATCGCTGAAAGCTTTTTCGATCAACTCATCAACAAAGACTTTTTATTGATCAAGGAGAAACTGATCATGCGTAATCTTCTCAAGAACGGGAACGGTTTTATCCGTTCCGTAGTTATCATCATTGCAGCTGGAGTGGTCTGGACCTACCAGATCGCTCAGTTGATCGGGGGCTGATATAAAGCCCCCGTGGACTTGTTTAAAGGCCCTACAGGCGATTTAAATAAGGAGGGGCTGCATACCCCCTCCTCGCTTTTATTTTTTATCTAGGACTGTTTCTAAACCTTCTATGGCGATATATATCTTAACTGAATCATAGTGTAATGGTTGCACTTCTTTAGAGTCTCTTCCAAGCTTGAGAGATTTAAAGGAAGATTTTATTTTACAACCTTAACATTGTGGTCAAGCTGACCTTTTTATAAACACTTAAGGAGTCCCGTATGTCCAAGCATGAAGTGAATCAAGACGCTGTCGCTTTGATCAAAAAAGCCATCGCTGGTGTTGAAACCGGTGTCTTTGCCGAAACCGAAAAAGGCTCCGCAGCGACCCAGGTCATGGATCTGTACGAAGTGACCGATCACATGCTCAATCAGACCAACAAGTTCTTGACCGGCTTTAACGCCGCGGCAACCCAAGCTGTGGGTGAAGCTGCCATCAGCGCCATGGAAAGCGATGCGGACCTGAAGACCGTGTCTGGTGACCTGCATGTGCCGCACATGGGTTCGATCTCGATCTCGGTCGAGCGTGAGCGTCCCAACACGATCAAACCGGAGCTGGGTCCCACGAAAGGCTCTGTCATCAACAAGATGGAGTTCACTTCCAACAAGGCCAACGCAGGTCAACTCAAAGTGGCCCGCGAAGCGATCAAGAGCCTCGCCAAAGAAAAGCTCTAAGCTTTTTGATGTAAAAAGATGATATTAGAGAGGAGGGCGTTAAGCCCTCCTCTCTTTTCTTTTTTGATCTAAATTAGATCACGTTTCCAACTTTCTTATCTGCCACACTGGTTACCGACTCGGAATACCCGCGGGTCACGGCTCCCACATCGGCTGCCACAGACTTGATGAAGGACTCACGAATCTGCGGGTTGGCAAAGGTCGTGTTGATCCCGTCGAGGATCTCTTGGCCATAGGCGCGCGTACCTTCGTTGATGAAGGTAAGCGACGTGAACTCCAAGGAGAGCTCTTTAATGGACAGCGACGAAGTCTTGTCCATCTTGCCTTCGATCGGGCCCGTGCCTTGCGGCCACACGTTGGTCGAGATCCAGGTACGGATTACGCGCTTACCCGTGGGGTCCGGCTCGATAAAGGCGATCGTGCCGCCATACCAGTCAGCCAGGTTATCCGACGGACCGCCTCCTTCAAGGGTGGCGGTCAACGGGATCTTGGTCTCAGGATGCATCAGACCATACATGATCCAACGCTCCAGGAACTGCTGGAAGACGTTGCCGTATTTATCCACCAGGCCAAACGAGAGCGTCGAGCGCTCACGCTTTACATCGGTGAACTCTTGGAACATTTCACCTGCACCGCCAAAGGCATGTTCTGCCACATCGACCGTCAGGCCAGCCTTGAGGCCCTCGATAGTACGTGCATGTTTTTCGACCATGCACTTCCAGGCCGCGACCCATTTGGCCGGATCAGGCATTTTCTGGAAGAACTCAGGTGATTCGAGAACGATCGGAATCAGGTTACGCGGAACGTAAGCTTGGGCAGAAACCCACTCAGACGGATTAGTAGCCCAGCCGAACTGACCACCAAAGGTCGGGTCGAGCTGGGGATTATCATTCCCCGTAGACCAAGCCTTAGCGCCCAACAGGGCTTCGGTAAGACGTGCCATAGTGTATTACTCCTTGATCTTGTTGATGGGTTTATTTGCCAGCGTAGTCTTCCATGCGACGGGCGACCACGTAGGCGGTCATTACCGTCTTCATGCCGTTGGCGTAGATATCCACCGGAACCGTCCAGGAGTAGTTACGCACTTCATCGAGACTCGTGAAATACGCACGCGGAACAATCACGAAGCGTGCATCGAAACGACCCCGCACTTGCTCAGAGATGTAATCGTTCACCCGCTTGGTAAACTGCGCTGCCGTCAGGTGAGAAACACCCGAGAACGTCCGGTGTGCCTTATGCAGGATCTTGTTCAGCTGGATGATCGCGCAGGCCGTCAGGTAGCTGGTCAAGACCGACGTGTCGTCGCCATAGACCGTTTTCACCGCTGGGAAATAGAAGCTGGTCCGATCGTAACGCGATACCCAGTTGAGGCCGGCGTCCCAGTTGCGGTTACGAACGCTATCGGGCACCCAACGGGTTGAGATATCGGTCTGTGCTTCCACGATCGAGCCCGGATAGCCGTCAAAGTTCTGACCGTTTTTCCAGACACCGTTACCCGCGCCCATGTAGGTCGAGGATTTCAGCAACAGCTCATAGGTCAGCGGCACCGCCTGAGCCACCTGCGAGCCACGCACCGTGCCCACCGAGCCTTGGATCACACCGCGGAACACCGGCGTACCAAAGTAGGTCGACTCCGGATGCAGGGCCAGGCGCGATTGCAGGGCGGCCGACACAGAGTATTCTTCCGAGGCACTCAAGGCACGCTCACCGAACTCATTGGGCGAGAGAACCACGAAGGTGTCCTTACGCTCAGCCAAGAAGTTGATCAGCTTGTACTTGGTCTCCAGAGGGAAACCCGAGTCGTAGATGTGGCTCTCGACGTGATAAGCCAGATCGTTCAGCTCGTCGTTCGGGTTCGTGTAGCGCTCCATGTACGCACCGACCAAGTCAGCCAGCACTTGGTTGGTCATGGTGCCGTCCGAGCCACCTTGTGCGTATACGTTGGTCGAGGTGGAAAAACGCACCGTGTTAACCGCATCGGTAAAGATGTAGCTGTGATACGGCACACCTTGACTCGACACACCGGTCACGAAGTTAAAGAGGTGCTTATCGCTTTCGTCGGAACCAAAGTCGCTATCACCGTCGATAAACGGTGCTTCGGCGGCTTGGAACTGGGTCAAGAGCAGATCGATGTTATCCTGATAGACCTTCATCCGACCAAATTCACCATACGCTTTGGCATAGTTGAGATCGGTCAGGTTCTCGTAGGCCTTGATGGCCCGCTCGCCGATGTAAAGGCGTGCGGTCGTGAGCGGATCTTTGACCCCTTCTTTAAACGTAACGGTGATCTGTTGTTCGCCAAAGAGGGTTTCCACAGGTTCAGCGGAACCCGTCACCGCGTTTTTACGCACGACGGAGAAGGAGTAGGGGTAAGCCTTTTCCCGCGCCATCAGCTTCGTGGGAAGCTGAGGCGTGTTATCAGCCGTCTGTGCCCAGAGGCGAATACCAGCCAGATTACCGCTCTTGCCCACAAAGTTGTGCTCAAGCTCAAAGATCGGATAGCGCTGGGATTGAACGCCCGTGGCCGGATCGACCTGATCACCCGGTGTAATCGACAACGCACCAAAGTTATCTTGCGCCGCTTGGTTGGCGTAGTTGTCAACCACAAACTTAACCCGGTAGCCCGGAGTCTGACCCAGTACGATCGGGTCATTGGCAACGTCGAGCTTGATCGAACCGTCGCTGTTTCTTTCGTACAGATCGACTTGGGTCGGCAGTACGTCGAGCCATGCACGCAAAGTGGGCTTGGGACCCGCATCAAGCGGGACCATGCGCACAAACATCGCGGCGTTACCTTTCGAGTTTGCACCATTGGCAAACAGCGTTTGGTGGGTGAAGTACGGCGAGAGCTCGGCAAAAGTCTCATCACCATACATGAGCTTACGCTCGTTACCAACCAGAAGTTCTTCGGTCACAGGCCCTTTCTGGGCGAAGATAAAGAACTTCGGAAGATGTTGTGGAATTTCTTCAGGTGCACGGGCATACGGCAGGGTACTTTGATCCTGAGTGCCGTAATCCACGACCCCTGGCGCGCCGTTGACAATCGTCTTCATGAAACAATCCTCTCTTTAGAAGAAGTGGAGAACAAGAATGAGTTACTACAGAACAAGCTATGAAACAAGTGTCGGCAAGATCTTCAACATGAAAGAACTTGATCGATCCCTTCGTGAAGCATTGATTACCGGCGGTCTGAGCAGCCGGTCGTTTGGTGTGGAGAGAGTCGGAACTCAAAAAGCGGTCTTTGTCATCGGGGGTTCTGCTGACGAAAACCAAATCCCGCCCTTCGTTCACCCCTACTTGATCGAGAATTTTAAAGGTGAAGACATTCTGGTGACAGATATCCGCCTTTTCCGCTCTACGAATCAAGAGTACATTTCGGAGCGTGAGTTTGAGGCAGCGGTTCGTAATAAGACCGAATACGCTCTCTCGAAGGCGCGCGCCATATTGAGCCTGCTCTGGCTCGATCCGGCCGAGTTTGAAAGACTGCGTGCTCGCTTTCAGTTCGCTGGGACGGTTTACGCCTCCTGGCTCTCTCAGGCCATCACGCGTGCTTATGCCCTCGACTTTCAAGACCAGACCACGATCACTGCGGTGGGGATCTACTTTTACCACACCCTCTTTAGCAAAGAAAACCGACTTACCGAGAGAGCGCTCGAAATAGCAGTCATCCATACCATTAAAGCAACAAAATTACCAGCCCAAGAAGTTTACACACTTTTTGAGAGTTTGGGTGATATTCGCGATATCTCAGAATACTGCGTGAAAGTGCAAAAGGTTGTTGAGAATATCCGCTTGAAAGATTTTAATCTAGCGATGCTTCTCACACTGGTGAGAAATACGTGGTATGGTACCAACGCCAAAGACCTTCTCTCAGTGGCGCTTGAGCACCCACCGACCTGGATCGCGATCGTCTTCTCCACCCTGACCGAACGCAGCTACAAAGGCTCGACGCTCTTTAAAGTGATTGAGTTTAGTGCGCGGCGTGGTAATTCAGATGAGTTCCGAATGAACTTCCTGGAGCTCTTGAAAAGTAGTGCGCTCGCACTTGAAACCATCGACGAGGAACTCGTTTTTCCCGAGTTTGAATAAACCATGTTTAGCTACCTCAGAGATCACGCCGTAGCCAATGTGTGGTGCTCTCCTGAGCAAGATAATCAGATCATTGTCAGTGCTCAGCGTATCACACGCCATGGGGGTGAGCTTGTCTCATTTCCGATCATGACCAGCCGGATCGCCTTACCCAAAAAAGACCGGCGCTTTCACGTGTATCAAATTGGTCAAGCGCATCCGTCGATCCTTGGGCTATTGCCCAAGAATCCAAGTTGGGCACTCCAAGAATGGAAGCCTTTCTCGGAGGCGGTTGAAAACCTACCGCTGTTTTGTGAGCTCTATACGGACGATGGCGCACGCATTGCGCTACACCGTTCGTACTACATGTATACGAACCAAAGAGCGCTGATCTTTGCGGTCGATATCTCCGGCACGAGCTGGACCGATTACGACGTCGATAAAATCTATCTACGACTTTACACCAATGCGTTTTATGAAGCGCTTGAGAGTGATCAGCTTCTTGATAACACCCGGTGTGAAGGCGGTCAGATCTATCAGCTTAGTGATATCCTTCACTACCAGTCACGCGTAGGGTACTTTCGAAATAAAGCCGAAGGACAGACCTTATGTTTTGTAAACGGCGTTCATGTTGATGCGATCGATCTCATCACCACCCAAATTGGTGATGAGGTTGAGATTGTTTACGATGCATCGATTAAGCGCGTGGTCGATTTAAAGGTGAGTTCACTTAACACTTTTCAAAGTGAGCTTGACTCGGAGTATAAATATCTGGTTCATTACCCAGGTGGTGATGAGCAGATTATCGAGTTTAGTGACGATCTTGACATTTACATTGTCAAGAAAGAAGGGGTTCGTTTTAAAGGTCGAATCTACCATAAGAACCGATCGAACGCAGTCAGGATGGTGACTCACCACGACTATAGTGTCTCCGTGAGTCACTTTCGCCATATCGCTGAACGTTTAAGTGAAGAGGTGCTGGGCGAAGTATTTGATCTCGATGCGTTGACACTCAGGCTTTATATCCGTAGAAGTGGGTTTTCAAGACCCCTTGTGTTTGATCACAATCGCATCTTTGAGCTTTATAAACTCCCTGAGGCAGAACGCCTTCGCGCCATGGTTGGGGTGAATAGCTTAGTGCCGGAGTGGACAGCGACCCAGCTTGAAAACTCTGCGTATGTGAAACTGATGCGAGCCTCTTACAATGAAATCGACATCTCGTTGATCGAAGACGCGTATGGCTATAATGCCATCGCGAAGATCTTGGGGGATGGACCCATTGCTGTTAAAACGCAAGGTCAAGCCCGCTACGCCCCGCTTCCAATGGGTGCGTATGAAAGCTCTACGATCTTTGAGTATGACGTCGACGGCTACCTCTTAGGGTTTAACCATCACCCGATCGGCACGAACTATTACCCGATCTATCTTGGCGCCACCCATATTGAGCCGGTGGTGGGCCTTGGCGCTAAAGAGACCTCGGTCTATGTGGGTCAGAACAACCTTCCGATTCCCGATAAGTTTAGCTATCGGGTCTACATGTGTTATCTGGTTGACGGCCTAATCAACAATGAATGGCGTGATATCACAGGAAGTGAGCTTTATACGGTTGAGAACAACCGACTCATCTGGCAAAACCTTGAGCGTGACCAATGGCTTATGGTCAGAACGGATGAAAAGTTCTTGGCGTACGGGTTCGCTTTAAACCAAACCGATGGTCTTTTGTATTTTGATCTCTCGGAAGTGGTGGGGGGTCTTGAACAAGCGATGCGCGTTCCGATGGGAGACCTCGACATCTGGCTAAATGGTCGCTCTTTAATCAGAGATCTCGATTACACCGTTGAGATGCCACGGGTCCATATTTTTAATAAGCAGTATCTTGCCCAGCCGGCTTCGAGCACCCCTCAGCATGTTGCAGTGCGTTTTACGGGCTTTGCTTCCAAGGACCTTAAGCTAAAAGACGCTGAGGACTATGGGTTTGTTGAACACGGCGTGTTGTCGAACAACCGGCGTTTTGATGTACGGGATGATAAGGTTTTAAGAATCACGTTAGATGGGGCGCTAAAGAGTCGTGAGGCGCTTAAGTTTTCCGAGACCACGTTAGGTGTAAGTGTGGTTAACGCGTTTAATGGTGCACCGTATCAGATCAAAGACGTCGTTGTTCCGCTGCGTGGCTATACGGAAGATGAAACCTACGCGCTTCGAAGTAAAAGTGAGGCGGTTGACAAACGGGTGGAGGATTACCTGAGTATCCTCCTACCCGAGCCCGTTCGAAACGCAGTCAGTGCGGTGCCTCACCGCCATGTGCTGTTCAGTCCCTTTATCAGCCACTGGGTCTCGATCCTGCGTTCTGGGGAGTTTGATAAAACGCTGATTGAAAAAGAACTCAGTGAGATGGACGTGATTGAGCTGTGTCAACCGTTTGAGTATTTGCTTAAAAACGATCCCCTCAACGAAGCGCTACAGATGCAATATGGGTATGTTACGATACATCCCACGCTTGACGCTACGCACCTGAGTGTCGATCTTTACACCTATCGCTTCTTAAAACAGGTGGTCTCTCTTTATGGTCGTGGGCATGTCGAACTCTCCACGCACCTTGTCATTAATCTAGGAGGTTAAACGCTATGGCGGTACTAGGTACAGACGGGGTTGCCCCGGTCTATAGTCCAGATGAAGTCTGGAAAATGTGGAGTATCAACGACATTTGGCAGGGGATTGATAACGTAGGGCGAAGCCGTTATGTTCCAAAGCTCAAAGACTACGTGGTGGACCCCGACACCTTCGAGACATGGATCGTTGATGCGCTCGATCCTGTTACGCTTAAACCCACGCTGCGTCAGATCCGTCCGTATGGGATGGCGTTTGATTTGTCTGAGGACGATGTGCTCTTTGGCGTGGGTCCTGGACCCGACGCGGAAACCTATCGGGCGTTCTTAAACGACAGCGTGTTTCCTCATACGCTGTGTATCGATCAGCGTTTAAAGATCAACGGAACCATGAGTAGTTATGCCAAGGTCTTTCTGGGGTCAAACACCAGTGAGACAGGCGAGGTGATTTCCAAGATCTACGACGCCAGTGGTAACTTTATCTCTGAAAACGTTCCTCTTGAGCTGGTGGCGATCAGTAATATCGCCACCAATCACTCCGTTAAATCCGTTAGACGTTTTAACGTGACCAAAAAGATCCCGAACAATGAACGCGTCACCGTCGTCATCTACGCGGACGATGGACATGTCGTCTCACGCCGACAGCTGCTTATCGAAAACACCGACACCATTCAAGACCTGAACCGTTCCAGTAAATACATCACGGACATCTCGCTCGAATGTATCTGGCTGTCTCGCACGAATGTCGATCAGATTGAATATCCGCTCAACATTCCGATGGATGCTCTGAACATGGTGGGGGTGGTGCATTACTCCGATGGCACGAGCCTGCGTCTACCGGTGGATGGTGGTAAGTTTGCGATGCTGGGTCTTGAGGGGCGTCTCTCGACAATCCTAGGTCAACCCCATGACTTGGTTTTGCGCTACCTAATGAGTGACGGTGAACTGGCGTTCGCGTCAACCGGGGTCAATGGACGCTATATCACCAAGCCCTTTAAGATCGTTACGACCAACCCGAACAACTCAATCGCGGTGAAGTTGTTTGGCTATCCCTTCTGGGAGGGTGCGAACTTTGGCTATCGGATGCGGTTCTGGCTGCTTAATGTGGCACGGAACATTAAGTTCGAGGTGACGCCCTACGTGCGCTTTAGTGAAAACACAGGCGCCTATGACCCTAAGCTCTATGGCTACTTACAGCGAAAGTCCGTCTCAATTAACCTGCGTGATGTCTCGGGCGCCTTTATCCCGTTTAACCACACGCAAGTGATCGACATCGTTTTGAATAACCCACCGAGCGATGAAAAAACCCCGGACTGGATCGTCGCCACCGAAGGCGGGGACAGCTATCCTCGCTACGGTACTGGTGTCTATGGCACACGAATCGGTCAGCAGGTAAATTTCAAGGGGGATTATACCGAACTTAGCCAGTGGCTTAACGCCTACTACTGGCTGACTAAACCCTTGGTCAACACACTGACTGAAAACGAAGCCCCAACACCCACGCACTTCTCAGTGATCTACGGAGACCGTGTAACGGAATGGGCGATGGCGCAGTGGGATCAAAACCTCAACATCACTGAAACACTCAGTACGCCCTCAACGGCGGTGATCCGTTTCTTTAAACGCACTTCTCAAGGCGATCAACACCTGAGCTTTGCGGCTGTCCCCATTAAGACCGTTCTATAATCAATCATAGAGAGAGGGGGCTAAAACCCCCTCTCTCTTTTGAAAACTTTTCAATCACACACATATTACCTGACACTAACGTCAAAAAGATTAGTCTTATATTAAGGAGAAACAAAATGGACATCCGTAACATTTTGCCGTTTTTACGTAGAGAGCAAGCAGTACAGCCTATTAATAAGGTCGCCGTAGTGATCAACGTTGCCAATCACGCCAGCCTCATCGCTGGCGTGCTTTACGTGCTTCTGGCAAAGAAGCACTCCGGCAAGGAAGTGACATTAATCGATGTGCGTGACCCGATCGCGTCGGACCAAGACCTCTATGTCTGGATGAACTCCGGTACGTTGAGCCAGTTCAAAGAATACCACCAGAGTGCGTTGGGTGTGAGCCAGGACCTTGAAGAAGACAAAACCTGGTACAAATACATCAGCGCTAAAAGTATCTTCTTGCTTCCGAATCTTTCCAAGGATCGCGACATCGATAAAAACACCGTGGGTATCGCGCTTACGCATGGTTTTAAGGAGGGGTTCTTTCCACAGGAAGAATACGAAGCCTATATGCGCTACGCTGTGTTAACCGAGAAGTTTGATTCAGACAACATGGATCAAACTGAGGCCTGTTTGTACTACGATACGCTTCAGCAGGCATATTACCCCTACATGGGGTATGAAGTTAAGATTGAGGAAATTCGGCTCTGTGATCCGAGTAAGGAAGAGGTTGAGCTTTTTACAGCTCAACAATCTGAAATCAATCGGGCGATCGCCCGGAAATACCGCGTGATTAATCTGGGTGGTAAGTCGTTTTACTACATCACGACCATGGGTAAAGACGTCCATGGCCTGATCCGAAGGATTCGTCTGGCTAAGAAGGACTTCATCCACGTCTCTGCGGGTAGCTACGGAAACGTCATCTACGCATCAAGTAACCTACCACTAGGCTTTAACACGGGCAAAGGTGTACTGAGTCTCACTCCGGTTAATGAGCCCTTGCGTCAATATAAGTGATTTAGATAGAGGGGGGTTTGAGACCCCCCTCTATCTTTTTTTCTTTAAAGTGCTAAAAAAGCCTGATGGTGCATATAGTGCATGCAGGCTTCACGTTTATAAAAGGCTCGCATCTCAACAGTCCTTCTATCTAAGTCACCTGTGTCAAACAGCATATTCATGGCGTTAGTTACATCGCCAAGCTCAATTTCAAGTAACTCTCGATTTGTTGGACTTTCGACATAGCTTGGGTCTTTTCCACCATAGCCGTGTCTAAGGATGTTGCCGATCGCCTGGACGGCCTCACCCAGCTCTCCGACTAGATACGCCAGGCGTTCTGCTTCGCTGACACTTAAGCGATTAAAAGGTTTTTCGTCATCCACGAAAAGACTACCTCAATAAAGATATTGGTTAAAGTTACCGAACTCTTGTGCGTAAATGTCTTGCACCGTGTTCTTACGGGTGTTTCTGTTTCTTTCTTCACGCAACTTATGGATCAGGTCATCGGCTGAAATGACCTTACGGTCAGTCTCACTTAACTGGGATAAGGCGCGTTCCAGATCAAATTCTAATCGCTTTGCCACGTATTCGTCACGTTCCTCCTTAAGCACCAAAGAAAGTCTTTCTACATCAAGCCGAGCTTTATTAAAGACTTCTTGATCGTAGCTTGAGACCGCTTTTAAATCCATCCGGTATGTCGGATTATCTGTCAAGATTCGATTTGGTTCGATCCCGTAGTGTTTGAGGTTTTTACCCAGGGAGAGAAGCCAATACGATAAGAGCCAAGCGATCACCAAGTCATCGTGCTCACCTTCACCATGATCAACCCGGCCATTACGGATCTCTAAGCCAAGGATCTGTAAAATCAATGCTCTGTCTCGTGTTAACGAGCCGGTCATGCGTGCCGCCGCACTGAGCGTACGTGAGTATAGATCGGTTCTGCTCGTCGAACCAGAGCCGCTTGTCGCCCAGCCAAACTGCTTCTTGTACTTAATGAATAAGTTTTCTCTTGAAGAAAATGGGTTCTGGATCTCTTTAAAGCGCTCGGGATACTCATCGGCCAACTGGACCACTTGGTTAAAGATCCGTCTAAATGGATCCACACCCTCGTTAGTCAAAAAGAGAATGATGTAGTCAAGAATCGCCGCACCCATAGATCGACGTTCACAGATTAGAAGAACATTCAAGTGCTTCATCAGAAAGTTAGCAACCCACTTAGCGAAAACGATCAAGTTTCCCTCAGAGATATCGGCCGCCATCGCGACTTCACCGGTGTAAACGTTTCTTAAAACCACACCGACCGAGTCTTGACCCACTTGTTCAGAAGGGTCCACAGAAAGAATATGGGGCGCCTGGAGCAACTTACCGACCAGTTCAAGTTCTTTGTAATACCAGCGAAACGCGTAAGCATCATCGCTGTCGATATGGATATACGGGTCAAGTATTTCGCTATTACGGATGCCTTCTGCCGTTTCTTGAGAAAACGGCGAGAAGGTCGAACCCGAAGGCCAGCGATTTAGAAAGTCCGCCTCAATCTGAACTTGATCTTCTTGGGCAGATTCACGCAACCGGTCACGTAGCCATGCGTCTGATTTACCGAGCTGTCGGTGATTAAGGGTGCAGTTCACCCGTAGGTCTCGACCATTACCCGCTTTACGCACCAAGTCGTGTAGCGCATGCTCATTTAAAGCATCAAAGAACCCTTCGTTCCATTCAGCGCACGATTGCATGAAGTTGTAGGCATAGCGTCCTTCGGGTGTGTCGCGCTTTCCTGAAGTCGTCATAAAGATGTTCCCATAAGGGTCACCTTTCATCTGCGCCACTTCACGCGCAGCCAGGGTAGCGGCCAGCATCACAGGAACCGTGATGGATGAGTTTGCAAGATAAGCAAACTCATCCGCAATCGTAATCGGGGACGTCATGCCTCGACCCACGAGGTCAGCGAGCTTAGGTGAGCGGTTGGGTACGTAAAGTTTGATCGAGTTATCAAGCGAACCGATTTTAAAGACTTCGGTGTTGCCTGGATCTCTAAACGTTCTTTGTTTTAAGTAATCGGGCAATGAAAGCTCGATCGCTTTTAGGCGATCGACCTCGCGGCCACGAAGCTTCTCGTCTTTTGTGAGATAGGATATTTCGGTTTTCGTTAAACGGATATTGATAAGATACGTCAAAAGGTGGTCAACACCGAACGTTTTACCGGTCTGACGAATCATGATCAGCAGCACGAGCACGTGGTTAAAGAACAACCAGAATGTCGCCATCACACCACGGTTAGCTTGAAAAAGGATCGGGAACTCGTTTGAGCCCGCAGGATCTCGCGCCAATTCCCGGATATGGTAAAAGAAGTTTCTCTTACTCTCTAGTGCAACCCGAATCGCCATCTCAGGGGTGATGTTTGGATCAAACGGATCAACCCCTTGTAAACCCGCGTCATGGAGTTGAAGAGGCCACAGATGGTTCTTTACCCCCATCTCACGTAAAAGTGCCGAATAGCGAACGAAAGACTGGTTCTTTGTTTCATAGTCAACGATCACGCCTTGATTCTCAGGCTTTTCCCAATCGCTTGCAAAAAGTATCGTCATGATAAAGTTAGGTAGGTTGAGCACTCACTCTATACATAGGTCTAAAAAGCTTTTAAACGCGTTTTGAGCAGACTAGGGTGCTGGACGAACCAGCACCCTAGTCTAAGTATTAATGTGCTCTTACATAGCTTCTAAGCACGTCTATAAAGACCTCGATGATCACCTCCGGTTCTCGGCTCTCATCCTTCAATCGATTAAAACGGCCATTGATGAAGAAAAGCTTTCCGTTTAAAAGATTGATTTCTTTTTGAGTCTCACCGGCGTGCGTAGCCACCTTAGCCACGTAGCTCACATAGGCGTCGGGTGTTAGCGTACCTTTTTTCAAAACGAAATCCATACACTCGAGCCGATACAGCGAAATGGTGCTCTCAGTCCACCCAAAAAGACGCACATTCACTTCTTTAACCAAGACCGCTCTTTCTAAGTGCTCCGCATCATAAAAACGAATGCCGTTCAGATAAAGACGGAGGCGAAACAAAAGCTCTCTAAAAAACACCATCATTTCCTTACCCGCCTCCCTAGAAACTTTTATAGCATAAGCCATACTCCACTTCACCACATCTAAGAAAACGCTAGTGTTTAGAGGACAGCGTGAGTGCTCGCAAAGTCACATAAAGAATGACGGCGGTGCGGGTTGCCATACCGAGTGAGTTATTCGTCTTTCCGTTTGCGGCCTTAATGATCGCTTCGCCTTCCTTACGGATCTCTAAAAGTTCTCTGTCACTTGAACGGGTCGAGAGGTAAAGATTCTTTAACGTGGTTAAAACACTCGGGTAGTCTTTAAGCTCACTACTTCCTGTTTCATTAAGAAGATGGAAACTGTGAACGACCACCAGACTTAAAAAAGTGTCGATTCGGTTGTGCCACTTTGGATCGTTGTAGCTCTCAGAGATCCAGCCCAGCGTATGAGTCAGCATTCGGTTGCTGGTGTTGGCGTTGATGTCGATAACGACACTCACGAGCTCAGGCTTTACAAAACTGAGTTTATCCATCACACACTGGCGCGTTAACGTGACGTATTTTTCAACAGAGTTGATTTTCTCACGCATCACCTCTTCGCCTTCGACGTCGAGCATGGTTGCCGAAGTTGAACTTACGCGAGAGCCTTCTGTATAGGTCTTGTGAAAGACCGCGTAGTAGTTCTTATACAGATCGCGGATGCGATTCTCACTGTCGGAGATCGCATACGTGACACCCATGTCGTCCTTAAAAAGAAGAAGGGTGTTGTAATGGATCCCCTTGGGGTCTATAAGCTCCTTGGCGCGATATTCCATCACCGCCTTCCATGAGCCTACCCGTTTGATCAAAAACTTGTTAGAGAGCTCGCCATAGGCCGCCTGAGCGATCCGTGGATCGGCTGGGAAATGGAAGTAATCACTCTGACGAATCGCGATACAGCGATAGAAAAAGACCAACGCTAAATCATAAACACCCCGGTCTTTTTGACTGGGTGTCAGTTTTGAGCTCGTCAAAACCCGATGGATCATGTACATCAGCGTTAAGTTTAACGCATCCGAGGTGATCTTGAATTCTTGTACGATGGTCGTGACGGTCTTAAGTGCCCTTTCAAGCTCCGTATAATCAACGTCCGCTACGTCTTTGTAGAATTTAAGCGTATCCGCTACCCGAAAGCGGATCGCGTGAACACCAATTAAGTTACTTCCAAAGAACTCTAGGTGTTCACTGTTTCGATTCACAAACGCGACCTGGTATTTATATACACGGTCAATAAAGCGTTTATCAAAGACGGTCTCTTTAAACTGCTCATCCAAGACCTCTTGTAGCGTGATCATTTCAACTTCCCTCTCAGGTGATCGAGCGCAAGGTCCGTGGTGTAAAAGACCCTGGTGCCACCGTTCTTTGCCAGATCTTCCAGCAAAGCTAAACGCCGGATCGATTCGGTGGTAAGCGTTCGTCCATACACCCCTTCGATCGCGATGATATAATCTTGGTTGGTGTGGCGAATAATCTCGTTAGAGATCTTGACGATCTCTTCGGTATTAAGAAGGTCAACCGATCCGCTATAGACGCCGATTTGGATATCGGCGTGATCGCTTTCATCGTGCTCAGCGTGCTTAACCAGCTCGTCCGCATTAATCATCGCCGCAAAGCCTTCAATTGCAAGCATCTGGTTGAGTGCGTCGGTAAAGACTTTACCCACCGGTCCGTCGATCTTAACGACGATGTCTTTCCCAGCATGCGCTGACATCGTCGTGCTCTCATCGGGATTCGCGGCATCGACGGGCTTCGCGGTGGCCTCGGCAGACACGGGCTCGGGCGATTCGGCCTCGCGCGCGCCTATATGTTTCTCAAATGCTTCGTGTTGTTCCGCCTTCACTGTCGTTTCGTCGGAGATACTTTGATTCTCATCCGTGATTTTCGTTAATTGCTTTTTACTGATTTTAAAGATACTCATGGTTTTTCTCTTTCAGTCATGTAAGGTGCGTTTCTCATTCGATCTCACCTTTAGCTTAAATACTACCGATCAATCGAGAGAGGATAGCTCCAAAGGCTATCCTCTCTCGTGTTAGATGCGTGTTTAGCTGTCTTTTTAATGGTAAATTTATTTTTATCATACTAATACTATGGAAGTTTTGGTTTATATAGCACTTAAGGGGCTCCGCCCCTTAAGTGCTTAAGTTTATCTCTGTCATGACTCTCTTCCTGTGGGGAAGCTCGTCCTGAGAGTGGTATCTAGAGTCATGGCACTTATCTCTAAACCCCTGCCTACGCTCGCTACGCTCGCCTACTAACTACTGTCCAAATTATATACAAAATGTGAGAACTTTTTTACTCACCCTAAAAAGTCGATGGGCGCATCCTCTTTCAAGGTTAAAAATAATCACATACATCATTCTTGTAGAGCACGTAAAAGAACAACAAGGAAGACACTTATAAATGTTAAGGAACATACACCATGGAACACCTCCATTTCTTCTTCCGGAACCAACCGGTTGAACTTACGCCAAGCGCTCGAAGTCAGATCGCTTCATCGATGTCACTGACCCGTGTCATCCATAACCACTTTGTGTTGAAGTATCAGCACACTCATTTCAAAGACCTCGATCAGATCGACTTTAGTGTCGAGAGTATTGAGGAGTACCTTGGCATCTTAGGGGAGCTTGAAAACTTTGAGATGCTCCAGTATCAAAGTAAAGAGACCCTTAAAAACATCGCGGTCCTGATAAGCCTGACGTGGGAAGATGCCGTTGTACGTAAAAAGATCCCTCGCTTTCAAAAGCACCGGGATGAAGGCTACCTTCTTTATTCGTCCATGGATGACTTTCGCATCGAGGCAGACACCCTCAGTGTTTTTGGACTTGAACCCATCGAACTCCCCAAGGCTTCGATCAAGCTTGCCGGTGAGCCGACCCTCGTTCTTTTCCGAAGACAAAAGAACGAGGAGTATTGGGTGACCATTCTGTATGAGCGTCCAAGACCCTTTACCCAGGATTACGCGCCTCTAGAAGTTCAGGAATCTGGTGAGGAGATCCGTTCGCGCTTGCAAGAGGCTCAGATCACACGAGCCCAGTTGTGGCGAATCTCTGGAAAAAGTAAGAGCCGGGCAAACTGGCCAACTGAGGGTAAAGTGAGTCAGTTAAGACTTAGGGTCCTTAAGACTATCACGCGTACCCGATCGCCTGTCAAAACAGAATCGGAACCTAAACCCTATGACAACCGAGAGTACGAACGAAAAGGCGTCACTGAAAGCAGATGTCGATTTAGAACTGCTGCATAGAACGGATGTGGTTCGTAATAATCTAAGGGAACTTCATCAAGTCTCAGATTTAAAGCTTGATATGTCTCCCGAGGAGGTAGGTATCTATCTCTCGAAGATCTTACGCATCGCCAGTGCAGCCAAACAACTCTATTACATGCCGGAGCGCTTTGAGAAGCCGATCGAGACGCTCTGTAACATCGCCGATGTGCTTAGCTTGATCTCTAAGCACATCGGTAGTAGTGTCGTTAGACTCATTAGAACAAAAGAAGACACACTTCAATTTACGGTTGAGTTGATTTATAAACTCATGACGTATGAAGAGCGTAAGGTGCTACGCGACCTTACGCATCTAAGTGTGCGTGAAGAAAAACTCCCTGACACCTCTTTACGTTTTACGATTGAGACTTTTTTACTTGACCCCCTGACGTTTACGGATGAGGTCAGTAAGGTGTTAAAGCTTTTAGTATGGCTCGATGAGAAAGAAAAAGATTCTGAACATCAAACGGTGGTTAAACGGTCTATTGATGAGTTTTTGACAATGATCGAAAATTCTAACATGATCGAAAACAATCTTTATAGTAAAACCAATCTACGCTATGTCCAACCCCTTCCGCCTGAGAGATCTGTGTGGGAGTTTGACGGAGAACGTTTTGTAGTGGTGTGCGTCGCTATGCTTTTTAAAGCCCCAAAAGAGAGTCAGCGCACCTTGATCGTTTTTCAAGGAAAAGACGGCGTGATCGCTGCCGTCTCAGTGACGTATTGGAATGAGCACTTTGTGCGCGTTGCTGTTGAGGTGCCGCACGAAGAACCTGGCGAGCCTCCTAAGTCAGGTGAGGAATATATTGGACCTGAGGGTGAGTTCGTACATATCTATGACGTTGTCACTCGGCGTAGTGGTGAGCGTGTTGTCATCCACGGGGGGCGTGAGGGTGAGCCCCAAAGAACGACCCCGATCCATGAGTTTTTAGGGTTTAAGAAGGTGTAGTCTTTTTTAATGTAAGAAGGAAAGTTAAGATGAGTGAAAAGAAGACGGTTCGGCTTTATGCGTGCGGCGGGGCAGCTGTCAATATCGCTAAACCGCTTTATGTGACCAGTCAAGGCACGGAAGCAGGTTTCGCTGAGTTTAGCGTGACGTACGTCGATACGTCACGCTCGAACATCGGTAACCATGCCGAGGATGCTTTTTATTTGATTCAGGGTCAAGGCGATACGGTCGTGGATGGCTCCGGGAAGGTGCGTGAAACGAACTACGCGGCTTCATCACTTGCCGTTCCTGATATCCTGCATCAGTTTAAGCCCGCTGATTTGAATATCGTGCTGCATTCGGCATCGGGTGGCAGTGGCAGTATCCTGGGCCCTATCCTTGCCTCTGAGTTAATCGCCCAAGGTAAGAACGTCATCGTGATGATGATCGGTTCAACGACCTGCGAGCAAGAGATCCGTAACACGATCAACACGGTGCTCTCGTATCAGGGCATCAGTCAAAAGCGCAGTAAGCCCGTTAACGTTTTTTACTTTGAAAACGGCCATACGGGCTCGATGCGTGAAAATGACTCAACTGTTCTCATTTACCTGATGATTTTGGCGGCAGCCTGGTCGGGTAAGAACCTGGGCCTCGACTCCAAAGACCTGGAGAACTTCCTTAACTACGATCGGGTCTCAAAGTACCCGGCAGCGCTCACCGGCCTTATCATTCGCAGTAAAGGCGAGAAGATCGAGTTTCAAAAAGGTCAAGCGATCTCGAGCGTGGTGTCTTTGATTCGCGATAGTGAAGATCCGCACCCTGGTATGGTGGTAGGCTATCACTCGTACGGCATCCTTTCGGAAGCGGCCTCGATGGCAATCAAGCTTCCCAGCCCGATCCATCTTTGTACGCTGCAAGGTTTCTTTGCCGAAATCATTTCTCGATTGCAAGCCGCGCTTGCTTCAGCGGAAGAGCTTTACCGCGTCAATCAGGTTGCTCAGGTTAAGGTGACCAACGCGCAGGACGACGGTCTCGTTCTTTAAAATCAGTAAGAAGGAGGGCCCATGTCCACCCTCCTTCGTAACTAACGGAGTGTTTATCATGCGGCTTGAAGTTATTCGTGAAACGTTTCCTGGTTTTTATACCGAGGAGGTTGAAGTGCTTAAAGAAGATCGAGAACCGTTTGGACGGATCTATTTTTATGATCGTGCCGCTAAATGCGAAAGCTACGGTTCAGTTTTAACCCACCACACCAATGGAAGCCTGACCGTTATTGACACGCAAGGCTTTTTCCATGTGTTGACCGAATCCCACACGCTCTCTGAGACGAACAGACTTCTTTACGTAACCGCATGCTCAACCGAAAGTAAAGCACGTGCTGGATACAACCCACACGCCGCATCCATTAAACACGACACCTCGCTACTCGAGATGCTCGACGCTGGGCTCTGACTAGAAGTTGGTTCTTTAGCGATGATTAATTTAAACGATATACGGCTAGGGCATCAAAAAGAAATCTGGCACCCCTGCGTAAGGCAGGTTGGTTTTCGATCATTTCCTTCTGCTAAACGCCTAAGTGTGCTGGAAGTCGTTGTAGACGAAAACTTTTACATCCTAAAGGTTTTTGATGACGTTGCAGGTAAGTACACGCTTGCTTTAGATACGGCCAGTGGCATGGTGGATGACTTTTATTACACCGAAGATGCGGCGCTCAAGATTTCAACGATAGGTTTTTATGAGAAGCGCTTTGAAGCGGAAAGACGCCCTCTTCCCTATCTGGGTCTGAGTGTGCTCGGTCTTTTAATTGTCATGAGCCTTTTAGCGTTGACAAAGTGATTAAGAGAGGAGGGCTAAAACCCTCCTCTCTCAGTATGTCTTTTAAAAGCCTATAGAGGCTGTTAGACGCATTATTTTAAGCTTTCTGATACATAGCCTACCATCAGAGACTTTTTCCCACAGAAAGGCTTTTCCTATGGAAGCTTCGGTCACTTAAATCTTACATGTTATACGCCTAGGAGAAGTTCTGTGTTTAACCCTCACCAAACGCTGGAATATAAGTCACTCTCAGATGTGATCTCTGAGGTGCGTGATGTCTTTATTCTCGACATCACCCAGTATTGTTATTACCTCCCAACTCACTTTACCGACATCCTTAATCCTGAGCCGTTGGGTGTTTACGCACCGAATCGATTAAAGCCGGTCTTCTCGTTTGAAAATGGGCAAGCGTACTATACAGCAAACGCCTATAAGGCAAGACAGGCGCCCGATATCTGGAACTTTGAGACGTTTATCAAATCGAGCTCACCGATCTACTCACCACAAGGAAAGTTTCTTTGCCAAGCACCCTCGCTTGCCCCTTACTTCTTTCAACAGAAATGTTCGTATAATTACGCAGCGATGCACGTGGCTTTTATTTTGATCTACGAGATGTTTAGCCATCTACACAGCCAGACCTATATCGGAATAAATCTACCCATGAGCGCACTTAGGCTAGAGCGTTATGTTAAGCCTGAGTACCTGCAAGCCGTTTTAGATGAACGGATAAGTCATCCAGGTCACGCCACCATCGCTGCTGAGGCGTATAACTTCATTGGACGCGATCGCTACTCCAATTACCGCTTGAAGTTCGAAAACACAACACTCATCATAGAAAAAGGAAATGATTACCGTGTTGTCGAATATTATCGGAGACTCTTCGATGAGCTGGAATCACAAGGTTATTGAGAAACCACCTGCCGCAATCATTGTTGATTTCTCGGAAATCATTTATCGATACACACCCCAGACCTCGTTTAAGTCATATCTTTTTAACCGAGTGGTACCGCTGGTAAACCTGATGCGGGTCTTCGGGGTAAAGGATATCATTGAATCTGTCCTCATTTTAGATTACGATAATCCAGAGTGTCGCTTTGCTGTCTGGGAAGTTCTGGAACATAAATACTGGAATACTAACATGGACTTCTGGGATCACACGGAATCCGTCGAAACACTCAGTATCATAGTGGACCTTGTTGTCGAAGAGGTCGATACGCACATACGGGACACCTTGACCCCACATAACCTCTCGTCGGAGTACGCGAGCTATCTTTTTCACCAGTGGGTTGGGGCAGGCGCGGCCTTACTTACACACCGCTACGCTGAAACGACTCTCTAATAACGGAAAATAAGGACATGCTCTCCTATCTTCTAGCTCGTCTAAACCTCACGGTGAGTTCACTTGCTCTGGTGGACATCATGAAGCAAAATGGCTTAGATCTTGAGCATGTCTCCCAAGACCTAACCGAAATCGTTCAAAACGATGCGTGGTGCAAAGCTTTTGAAGAATCGTTTCTCTTTGACCTAAGTGAGCTTGTTTTACTGAGTGAGTTTGAATATGATCTTCTTACCCTTAGAGAAGAGTTTAGAATTCTTCTCGATGAAATTCGCCATGCATTAAAACTCCACAACGTCAAACAGATCGGAAAGATCGTTTCGATCCATCTGCAACTTCCCGACACGATTATCGTAGAGATCTTTACTGTAGAAAGAACATATGCCACGCGTCATCGTAGGTCTCGATTACTACGGAACTCATTTCTATAACGACGTTGTCCAATATTGCTACCGCACAGGACAGCCTCAGAGTCAAGAGTCGTTTAGTCGAATCTATAAAGAATGCATCAGCCAGGTTACTGCTCGCCTTAGCGTGGACTTCGAGACCTTCTTAGTCAATCTAATGGAACTGCCTTATTGGAAACTTATTAATTACACACCGAAGGAAGAGTGTGTGGTTTTTGATGAGGTTTTTAAAAATGCCGTGCGTGCCTTTGGTATTTGTTTGTGGAACAGCATGTACACAAACAAGGTTCTTTACCCCAATTCACACTTTCATCTAGAGTCCTGTTCTCAGATCCTGGTGATCATTGTGATTCACACTGACGCGGATTATGTTTAAGGAAAAATACATATGTATAACCTTGGTGTTACGTATTCGTTTAACACACGCAGCCCGGTCTTTCTGAGTGCGCGTATTGAGCGCGCTAAGCTCAAATCGATCGTAGATGTGGACATCGCACGTAAGTTTGCACCGATCGATCAGATGCATGCTCAGGTCTACCCGTCCCTTCCGCCGGGTACGCCCAATAACCCCGCGGCTACGGAATATCTGGTCTTTGAAGCGTTGAATAAGTCGACCATCGTTTTTGCTAAGACGTGGATCGAAGAGAGCTCACTCCAAGTCATCGAGTATGTCTCGATCCATGTCGAGATCCCTCGAGCGAACATCACCGACGTTGAACTCGTCAGGCGTGCTCTCTCAGCGGCCAACATCAAAGATTTTGTTATCACATCAAACTAAACGAGGAGTGTGGTCTAAAGCCACACTCCTCGTATGAGGCACCCACCATGGACTGTGTGCGCTACATCATTTTTGACGCCGGACCTGTTTTAAAAGGAGACCCTGTCTACGGATTGATCCGTGTTCAAGACATTCTCTCGAGTTCGATTCATTTACGAAACTTTCTAGAACTTTATCCCGTTAACTTCGTCCTGGAGTCTGTTTTTGTTTCGATCTTTCTACACACTCCGTGCGTAGTAGAAGACCTTATCGACCGAATGACAGACGAAGAACATTACGAAGCGGTTCTTTTGATTGAGCAGCATCCCAGTCTTCTTCATGAACTTGAAAAATACACCGACGCCCTCAAAACAAACGTGATCACGACACTTGTTCAGACACTTAAACCCTACGGCTTAGAAGGAGAATATCACTTCTACACCGTGAAAGCCTGGGTGAGCGCCACACTCATTCAGCTTGAATACTATAAATAAAAATCTTCAGAGACAGGCTTTTACGAGCCTGTCTCTATGGTTTTTGTTGCCAAATGTGGTATCGGTTAGAACTAACCAAGAGGTATTTTTTTATATGAGTCAGAACAGCTTTCTACTGCCAGAAGAGGCCTACACACGCGCCATCAACCCCGTTGCCGATTGGGTTAAACAAATCGCGTTTTACGCCTCACGCATGACGGGCAAGCCTTTCGAAGCCTGCCGCCAGCATTTGATCAAGAAACTTAAGAGCGGAGCGATCCCGTTTAAAAACCCAACTGTCGTGCATTTTAAACGCGCTGAAAATGGTGACACAGAGAAAACCACCACGCCCCTCACGCAATATATCCAGGGAACGATCAAGGACAATGAGGTTCTCGCACCGACCTTTACGACATACCTACACCCCAGCGTCAAGCGCTCGGTGATCGTTGAATACCTCGACATCAACGTGGCCCAGCGCAAGGTCTATAAAAAAGCTTCTCAGAAATTTGAAGCCGAGGGCGATATCGGTAAGTTTAAATACTACCACAACGCTCAGGATTCAGCAAAACGAAGAAATAACTCGGTCTCTGGCGGCTTTGTTGCTAAAGGAAGTGTGATTGAAAATAAAAGTGCACACTCTACGCTTACTTCCACGACACGCTCCATCGCGTCTCTTTCAAACGCATCGAACGAACGACTCATCGAAGGTAACCGACATTACTTTACGTTTCAGATCGCGCTAAACAACATCATCTCGATTGCCACCGAGGCAGACAAAGAATGTGTTCAAAACGCCGTCGAGACCTTTGGTCTTGTTTACCCGAGCATAAAGGACGTGATGGCGTGCATAAAACGCTCCACCGACTTATATTGGCGGGACACGAAGGCGCTCTTAGAAATCGAGAAGTTTGTTAGTGTACTGACACCGGTTGAGCGGGCTGCGGTGGTCTACACGGGCGATCTGTACCATATCCGTGTCTTTAACGATGCTTTTGCTAGGCAGTTTTTAACAGACCTTTCAAAGAAAGGTGACACCACACCCGTTGACGACCCTGTCGGAAAGATACATAAGACTGACGAGCAGATCGTTAACTACGCGCATCAAATCTATATCTCAGGTTTAGAGGGGGTGGGTAAAGATTACAGTAAGATCTCTGAGGACGATCGCTACATTGTTGTAAACACGTGTCTAAACATCGAGCAGACCATTGAGCGGTATAAGCTCTTTTTAGAAGCTTTCTTTTTAACGAAGAACTCTCCGTGTACGATCGCAACGATCCCAAGTATGATTCGTCGTAGCGTCGTGTTATCGGACACCGACTCGACGATGTTTTCTGTCGATAACTGGGTCGATTGGTACTTCGGGACGCTGCGTTTTGATGACGCAGCGTACGCGCTCTCTGGTGCGATCATGTTTATGGCAACCCAGGCGATTGCGCATATCCTTGCGATCTTTTCTGCGAACATGAACGTTGAGCGTTCTCGCCTCTTTACCTTAGCGATGAAGCCGGAGTATGTCTTCCCGGTCTTTGCGCAGACCTCCGTTGCAAAGCATTATTACACCGCCATTAAGGTTAAAGAAGGATCGGTCTATAAGGGGATTAAGATGGAGATCAAAGGCGTCCATATGAAGGACTCCTCGGTACCCACGACCATCATTAAATCCGCTGCCGAAGAAATGCGTGCCATTATCGATTCGGTAATGCGTAATGAAAAGCTTAGCTTGAAAGCGATGCTTGCTAAGGCTTCAGATATTGAAAGGGAGATCACACGCTCTATCGATGCCGGTGAAGTGACGTACCTAAAGAAAATCAAGATCAAAGAAAAGACCGCCTACAAAGATACAGAAGAGCGCTCTCCGTACCAGTATTACGTAATGTGGCAAAAATGCTTTGCGTCAAGCTATGGTGATGCGCCCAAGCCTCCGTATCAAGCAGTGCGCCTTCCGCTTAACATCGCCAGCCAGACTGCACTAAGGGAGTGGATCGTTCAGATCGAGAATCCCGCGGTTAAAGAAGCGTTGGGCCACTATTTTAAAGACACGGGAAAAGGGCCTGTGCGGTCTTTCCCTGTGCCGATTGCGCATTGTTCGATGCATGGTTTTCCGCCTGAGCTAAAAGCTGTGCTAGATACACGTAAGATCATTTTGACACTGACTAAGTCATACCGGAACATTTTGGAATCACTAGGCTTTTTCTCAAAACGTGACATGCTTTTAATCGAACAAGGATATTAGAGAAAGGGGAATAAAAATGTCAGGTTCCAAAAAGAACCTGATCAACTACGGTTTTAAGTATCGCTTGTATCCAAGCCATCGCCAGCGCGATCAGATCGAAACCCTCTTTGCGGGTGTGCGTCGAGTCCATAATGACTACGTCACACATACCAAAGAGAGCACTGGTCTAGATCACGAAGCCGTCAAACAGTCACGCCGCCTCACGATCAGGAGTCTGGCGCAGCTCCCTAAGCGCGTGCTTGAAAAGACCCACCAGCTTTTGCAAAATGCTTACGCTAAAGCTGTAAAGCGTAAAAGACATCTTCCCCAGTTAAAGTCTTGGAGAAGTTTTCAAAGCGCACACTTTGACAAAGGACTCTACGCCATCCATAACGATGGCGTAGAGTTTAGTGGGATCGAAGGACGGGTTCGTACGTGTTTTCATCGAGAGATGCTGCCGGGAAAGATCCGCGACTGCTGCTTAAAACGAGACAAGCTTGGCCGATACTTCGTGAGTTTTAAGCTCACGGTAAGACCGTTTAAACGATCAGGTAATAACGCAGTGGGTGTTGACTTAGGTCTTAAGAGCTTCGCCGTGTGTTCGGATGGGTTTGTATTTGAAAACCTAAAACTCAAAAAACGAGCTCAACCTCACCTTCAAAAACGATATGAAACACTAAGGGGAAAGACCGCCGGTTCAAAGAACTTCAATAAAACACTCCAAAGCATCCGTAAGCTAGAAGAAAAGGTCGCACAACGTCGACGTCATTATTTTCATGTTTTAACCGCAAAACTCATCCGTGAGAATTGTGTGATCGGGCTCGAAGCGCTCGATATCGCCAGAATGATGACTAAGGACGGGAAGCGTAAACTTAAAATCGAAGACGCGGGCTGGGGTTTGTTTAGGAAAATGACGGTTGAAAAAGCCCGTATCTCAACAGGCACCGCGGTGGTTTTGGCACCACCTGAGTATCCGTCGACTCAGACGTGTTCAGTCTGTGAGAACAAGAGTCCCACTAAGATCGCACTGGGTGTGAGTCAATGGCGGTGTCCGTTTTGCGGAACCCACCACGATCGTGACATGAACGCAGCGAATAATCTACGCACCATGGCAGTTCGCTGGAACACACATCTCAGAAGCAGTATGAAGGGGGTGCGGGTTCTTATAGGTGACCCAAATAGATGGGCAGTCGATTACCACTCTATGGATTACTACAACGCCACGTACTGAGTAAGACCTACCGGCGCTCACCGGGAAGAACGCCTTGAGGCAGCACCATCGCCGATAGGAACCAATGAGTCTCTGTGCGCAAAGCACAGCGTAGGGATGGGGCACCAACCCCATCCCTACATATTCCTAAGCGCAAAGCACGTCTCCAATAGATGGAGATGCCTGCGTAGTTTTTACCACGTAAGGAGGTGTGGTAAGGTAGCAAACAACACGTTATACTTACCGGCGCTCACCGGAACCGTTAAGAACGCCTTGAGGCAGCACCATCGCCGATAGGAACCAATGAGTCTCTGTGCGCAAAGCACAGCGTAGGGATGGGGTTGGTGCCCCATCCCTACATATTCCTAAGCGCAAAGCAGTGTAGCACCTGATCTAGGCGTCCGAACATTTTTTTTACCACCATCGATAAGTGTTGAACTAGCGGACACCGGTTATACCTACCGGCGCTCACCGGGAAGAACGCCTTGAGGCAGCACCATCGCCGATAGGAACCAATGAGTCTCTGTGTGTACAACACAGCGTAGGGATGGGGCTGAAACCCCATCCCTACATATTCCTAAGTGTACAACACGTCTCCAATAGATGGAGGTAGCTGCATAATTTTTACTACCCCTTCTAAAACTCTATGACCACATAGATCTTTCTTGGCAACACAACATCAATAAAGCTTTTACCTTATACGGAGGTAGATATGGACAGCACCATTCATAACCGCACTATAAACAAACGGATCGTGGTCGATCCGGCGTTTGTCGTCTCGATGATTGAAGTCACGTACGATTTCTCCAAGTTCCGTTCGGTGGTAACAGAGATGGCAGAAATCTTTACCACACAACTCAGCCTCGATAAAAAAGAGGCTTTTAATTTCTCCGCAGAGCTTATCGAACAGGCCGGCAAGCTTTCAGTGCTTTTTGAAAAAGCAGCTACGCTCTGGACCGTGGAGGACATCTATGCGTTTTCCATGTATTTTGAAAGACGCTTTGGGACTGGTGTTTCGATGATCGCCTCCTACGTCATCGTAGATGAGTTCATTATGCGGCTTGCTAAGATCGTGGTCGAGAAGAAAATGGAGGCCCGCGATACCTGGCCCAATTGGTTTAGGGTATATATAACCACGTCAGTCAAATCTTAAAAAGGATATCTAAAATGCAGCAACCCACTCTGGTAAATAAAGGACGTGAATCTACGTCAGCTTGTAAAAGCAGAATTGAGTATTTGATTGGTTGCATTGAGAGGTCTCTCACAGCCGAGTGGGTTAAACCCTTCTTGCCTAGATCTGAACCACCTTTCGCCGTCGTTAGGATCAGTTATGACGCTGGTCACTCAACGCTTCGAATAACCGTCAACGCAAAACAATACCGCCTTGAATACTGGCGTGAAGACCAAGCAGATTCTCGACATATCCTGCTCGTCTTGGTAGGCGCTTCCGGTGAAGAAGCGAAGATTGCCATCACATATGACGCGTCGTACTTCAAAGAAAATTTCTATGCGTTTTTCCAAAAGCTTTTGTCTGAGCAACTAAACCGGAGTAAAGAAATGAACAAAAACATAACCGCACCGCAAACACGCCTTGATTACCTTTTTTACCTTATCACCAGCAGCAAGGATTTTCATTCGAAAGTCACACCCATGGGACGCACCATCAAAAAGGCAATAGGGTGTGATCAAGAGACCGGAACGCTGCACTTTCTCTATGGGGATGTGATCTATAAACTCAGTCAGTGGGAATGTCTTGGCAACAAAAGCTCGATCAGGATGTACTGGGAATCAAGAACAGCTTCTTCTTTCGATGTCGAGTTCACCTACGATTCGAGTATTTTCAAGCAGGATTTTCTGGAATTCCTGACCTTCGTTAAGGCGGAACTTAATAAACCGACTCAACCGTCCAGTGATACATTTTCTACGCCACACCATACGCCTCAATGCACAGCGCCAGCTTTCTTTAACCAGTGCTTTGATCAATTTTCCACACCACCGCAAGGCGCTATGGGCTTTGCCGCACCACGTAATCCCAGCCCCAGGTCCTTTTCCCCAAGCGTGATCTATCCTGCGAATGCATGGGGATCTCCCATGTCGACGCGTAGTGCATTGGCGCAGCCCAAGGTCTTGGTGGAGTTGATTGAACTTAAGTACAATTTGAGTCAGCTCCGTCAACTCTCCAAAGCGCTTATTCCGGTTCTTTCAACGGAACTTAAGCTTAGTGAAGACGATGCGTTCGGTGTGGCAACCAGCCTGCTTCAGACCGCGGTTAACCTGTATCCGCTTTTTCAAGAAGCTCTTGCTCAGTGGGGTGTTCAGGAGATTCTGAGCTTCTGCGATGATCTCGACAAGGCTCACGCTGGGAGTATCGGTCCACTCTTCGCGCTCCAGGAGGTTAATCTCTTTATCTCACATCTGGCTAAGCGCGTCATGAATGATGCTGATCCGGAGAGCCGTAACCTACCGTGGCCTAAGTGGCTACATCGCTACATGCTGTATGTTGAACAAACAACGTGTCTGATGGTGCCGCCTGCCGGCCCGATCCAGCGTTAAGCGCATGTAAACACGAGACAGGAGGGGGTTTAAGACCCCTCCTGTCTTTTTTCTTTGTTTTCCTCTTCCTAAACATTTTCAGTCATATATATCCTACTTGACCGATACTTACACAAGTATCACTTTTCTGTAGTATAACCCGCATGTAAAGGAGAAAAACTCATGCAAAACGAAATCGATATCTTCTACCCAATGAGCGCAACCATGCAGAGCAGTGGTTTTGTATGGGAGATCCAGATGATCCTCAAGCTTGAGGATCATCTCCGTGCCGCCATGGCAGGCGACCGCGAAAGGGAGTCGAAACTCATCAACCGTCTGGGTCAGATCAGGCGGAACATTCCGCACTTCTCGGATCTTCTTGACAACCTCCAGGATGTAATCAAGAGATCGGTAGAGTGGCTCAGGAGTATCGGCCGGAAGGTCGATTTCCAGCACCCTAATCCGGCGATGTGGATCTCGGCCCGCGATGGGAAGAGTCCGCGTTGGTAGGTGTGTTTCCGAAAGACCTCCGGTGTCCTGGAGGTCTTTTTTTTTTTTGCATAGGAAAGAGGAGACGGGGCTAAAACCCCGTCTCTCTTGTTTTTATAAACCTGGGTCTATTTGGAGTTTGAGAATATCCTCATAGACTAAGCGATCGTTCATGTTGCCGATTG